>ENA-OQBT01000030-OQBT01000030.1-human-gut-metagenome-genome-assembly--contig:-NODE-30-length-85833-cov-7.873043_pt1 | contig 85833 bp, 87 predicted proteins | sample MGYA00242749_ERZ504557 | MGnify/ENA primary metagenome ERZ504557 (study PRJEB26092, sample SAMD00036243) | human gut metagenome | host: Homo sapiens | study: EMG produced TPA metagenomics assembly of...
TAGTATTTGCGAGAGACACCTTCTTTCGTAAATGTTGCAAATGTTTGTTTTGGCACTTTCATTATACAACACATGGAATCGAGGTGTCTTTCTTTTATGCAAAATCACGAACTTGCTCATTTATAGGTTAAATATCAAAGAACCGTATCAGGCGGGCGATTATTTGTATTATTTTGGCGGAACAGATGATGTATGGCTCGGCCTCTGGGGAATCATTCGAGTCTATGATAAATATCAGAACTGTCTGAAACCACTTTGCAAAGGGAAGGATATGATTCTTCCACTTCCGCCATGTCCGGGCAAACCGATTTGATATGGAGTTAAAAGACGGGGCCTCCTGCCCGGGAGATTATCTGTATCGCTCCGGAAGTTTCGGATGGGATGTAGAATACGGTATGTGGGGAATTTTCCGCGTGATGAAACATTCCATCAGATGTAAGTGTAAGGAGATGTGCGGAAGGTTATTGCGCTGTATGAAGTGAAAATCAAAAACATGTCTCCAATCCCTTGTACATTCAATCCCGATATGCTATTCTGAACACAGAAATAACAACAGCAGAAGTCGATGAAGAATAAAAATACAAGAGGAATTGATGACATGAAAATTCAAGAAAAAATGAGAAAGCCGATGTTGGAGGCGAAATATCTGAATGTAGAGAATACAGACAGATACCGTCCCATCATCCGGCTTTTTTATTTAAAGTACGAAAAATTAAAATATTGGATGTATCAGGAGGAGGTCTTTGAGGAGTTAAAAGAAGATCCTTATTTTCAGGAATATACGATGGAACAGTGTCAGCAGGATCTGGCGGCGCTTGCATCCTGGGGAAATCTGCTTACAATTCAGGATACCCGGAAAGTGACAACCATTGAGGAATTTAAAAACAAGAAGTTCCGCTATCAGCTTTCTGAGACAGCAGTTGAAGTCGAGCGAATGGTGATCCGGATTGAAAATCTGTTGATCGAAGGCTCTTCGCTGGAGCCGACTTTATTGGAGCGGCTTCGGATCAGCCTTGGAAGGCTGGGGGAGATGTCACAGGCAGAAGCGGAAAAGCGGTACGGATGGTGGAATGATCTGAACAGTGATTTTATTCGGTTGAATCAGAATTACCAGGACTATATGAGGGAATTAAACAGTGTAAAAGCAGAAGAGATGATGAAAACAAAAGAGTTTCTTGTGTTTAAAGACCGGCTGATCGAGTACCTTCGCTCGTTTGTAAAGAGCCTTCAGGTAAATGTGACTGCGATCGAGCAGCAGCTTCGAAGTGTTGACCGGGAGGTCGTGAATCAGATTTTACAGAAAGTGACAGAGTATGAGCTCTCGATTCCGAGAATGGATACAGAGATTGATGAGCAGATGATTTATGACAAAATGAAGGGGCGTTGGGAAAGTATTTCCGAGTGGTTTGCAGGAAAAGACGGGATGGAATCGGAAGCAGGAAAAGTGTTTGATACAACAAACGAGATCATCCGGAAGATTACCAGATATGCCACACGAATCAGTGAGATGAGCAATCAGGGCTCAAATCGGCGGGAGGAATATAAAAAGCTGGCGGATATATTTGGAAAGTGCAGGGATATCAACGAGGCACACCGGCTGTCAGCGGTCGTATTCGGGATCGAGAAGCCGCTCCATCTCAAAGGAGAATTGAGCAGAGAGACAGACAGCATTAACAGTGGTGTATATGAGGAAGAAGCATATGCCGTGACAGTCACTCCTAGAGTGCGCACCTACAAACAAAAAGCCAGAAGAAGCGGTATCGTCGACCGGTCAAAAGAGAAGGAAGAGATGCGGCTGCTGATGATCAGGAGGTTGGAAGAGGAGCGGAAGCTGCTCAGGAGTTATATACATAACGGACGACTTGAGTTTGCAAGTCTTCCGGTGATCGAACCGCCTGTACGGGATATGTTTCTTCTGTGGCTTTCAAAGGCTCTGGAAAGGAAGAATCATCGTGCAAAAACAGAAGACGGGCAGATGTATTATATTGAACGGGCAGATGTGAAAGAGTATTGTATGTTAGAATGTACAGATGGAACATTTCAGATGCCTGCTTATACAATTGTGTTTGAAGATGGGGAATCAAAATGAGAACGTTGGAATTATTATTAAACCGCCGATGATTTTAAAATCCAGAGAGAGGGAGCTTTATTATCAGGTGAAAGAAGAGCTTTCATCGGGAGAAGAGAAGAAATTCCTGCTGGAGAAGCTCGGGTATCAGGTGGTCGTGAATCCGTATATGATCAAGGTAGAAAAGATGCCTGCAGTTCCGGAAAACTGGATGGGCATTTTAGAATTTAAAGAGCCGATCGAGTATGTGTTTTTCTGTCTTGTGCTCATGTTTCTGGAGGATAAAGAGGCAGAAGAGCAATTTGTATTGTCAGAATTGACAGAATACGTACAGAGCCAGTATCAGGAGGAGCAGATCGACTGGACAGTTTACCGGTACAGACGTCATATGATCAAGGTTATGAAATACTGCGTAGCCGTCGGAATTCTGAATGTGGATGATGGAAGTGAAGAAGGATTTGCGAAAGATGATACCAGTGAGGTATTATACGAAAATACAGGAGCATCCCGGTATTTTATGAAAAACTTCACGCAGGACATCATGGGTTACACATCTGCAAAGGAGTTTGAAAAAGAAGAGTGGATCGATGTGAATGAAGACAGAGGAATCGTGCGCAGGCAGAGAGTATACCGAAAGCTTTTGATGTCGATGGGAATGTATAAGGATGCAGAATCAGAGGAGGATTTTGCCTATCTGAGAAATTACAGAAATATGATACAGGGGGACCTGGCAGAATTATTTGACTGTGAACTGCATGTACACAGCAGCAGTGCATTTCTCGTGCTGGGAGAAGAGTGCAGACTGGGGAGGTGTTTTCCGGAAGGAAATACACTTTCTGACGTTGTTCTTTTGACAAATCAACTGATACAGAAAAGAGTAACAGAGGGAAGGATTACCGTTCCACTGGACGAACAGATTTGTATTCCAAAGGAAGTTTTTCGTGCAATTGTGGAAGAATGCAAGGAAAAATTCGGAGAAGGTTTTAATAAGACGTACCGGGAGATGACGTTTGCCGAGTTTTATCGGGAAGTGGAAAGATATATGGAAGAGCTGATGCTGATAGAAATTGGAGCAGATCATGTGAAAATCAGACCGGCAGCAGGAAAAATCTATGGAAAATATCCGGAAGATTTTTTGAAAAACGGAGGAAGAGATGAATAGTAAATGGCAGATAAACAGAGTTGGATTGCTCGATTTTTGGTATTATGATGAGGAAGAATTTGATTTTCTGGATGGACGTATGCTGCTTCGAGGGGCGAATGGTTCCGGCAAATCGGTAACAATGCAGAGCTTTATTCCGCTTCTGCTGGACGGAAACATGCGTCCGGAGCGTTTGGATCCATTTGGTTCCCGCGCAGAAAGATGGAAAACTATCTTCTGGAGGAGGGAGATGAGAGAGAAGAGCGCACAGGGTATCTTTACATGGAGTTAAAACGCCTGGAAAGTGAAGAATATCTGACGCTTGGGATTGGGCTTCGTGCGAGAAAGAATAAAAAGCTGGAATCCTGGTATTTCTGCGTGACGGACGGCAGGCGTGTGGGAAAAGATTTGTTTCTGTATAAAGATGTGGAAAATAAGATTACCTGCTCGAAGGGAGAACTGAAATACCGGATCAGTGAGGGCGGCAAAGTGATGGAAACACAGGGAGAGTATGCCCAGTGCGTCAACCGCCTCCTTTTTGGTTTTGAGACACAAGAGGAATACAAAGAGCTTCTGGAGCTTTTGATCCAGCTGCGTACACCGAAGCTTTCCAAAGACTTTAAGCCGACCGTGATCAATGAGATTTTAAGCAGTTCGCTTCAGACGCTTTCGGAAGATGATCTGCGTCCGATGTCCGAGGCAATCGAAAACATGGACAATCTGAAAACAAATCTGGATACATTAAGCGAAAGCATTCACGCAGCGCGGCAGATTGAGAAGGTATACGATCAGTACAATCAGATTGTGCTTTATGACAAGGCGCTGTTGTTTTCAGATGCAGGGAAAGCATATGAGAACTGTATGAAAAATGGAAAACAGATTACGGAAGATCTGGCGATTCATATGGAAGAACTCAGGAAGGAAGAACAGCATTATGAAGCTCTGAAACAGGAAGAGGAAATTTTAAAAGAGGAAAAAACCTCTCTGGATAAAAGTGATGCGGCACAGTTAAAAGAGCAGGAGAGTAAGTTGAAAGCAGAGCTTCTGGAGAGAGTAAAGGAGCAGCAGACAAAAGAGAAACAGGAACAGGAAAAGAAAGAAAAACAGATCGATACAGAAGAAAAGATAAAAGCAGAAACAGAAAAAACAGAACGTATCTGGGACGAGATTGAAAATTGTCTGGAAGAGATGGAAACAGAACTGGAAGAAATTCCGTTTGATGAGTTTACATTTTTGAAGAATGATATCTTACAGGATCGGGAAAAAGAACAGAGTTTTTCTTCACATCACCAGCTTTTGAATGACTATACAAAGAAAGTAGAACAGGGAAAAGAGGCTCTTTTGGAAGAAAAGAACAGCCAGGAAAAATATGATCGCTGTCTTCTGGAGTTGGATGTCTGCAGGGAGGAAAGAAATCTTGCAGAAAAGGAAATGCAGCAATATGAGAACCTTCTGCATGAGACAAAGTCAGAATTGACAGAGCAGATGTATTTATGGGAAAAACAAAATCAGGAGCTTCACCTTCTTCCGGAGACCATGCAGGAAATCTCAAGGAAAATAGAAAGCTATGAAATGGGAAGCGATTATTCAGAAATCCGGGAACTGGCCAGGCCAAAGCTATATGAACTGGAACGACAGTTTTCTGAGAATAGAATGGTACTGGAGCGAAATCTGCAGGAAGAGCAGGAGCATCTGTATCAGGCAGAAACAGAGTTGGAAGAGTGGAAAAATCAAAAGGATCCTGAACCAGAACAGCCGGATTGTGTAAAGGCAAACCGAGAGCTGCTAAAGGAGAAAAAAATTCCGTATTTCCAGTTTTATAAGACCATAGAATTTGACCAGATATTAGAGGAAGAGCGCAGAAATCATCTGGAAGAAGCATTGCTAGAGATGGGCATACTGGATGCGCTGATTGTTCCTAAGGAGTATCGGGAACAGGTCTATGCTCTGGACAAAGGAGTATGCGATCGTTATCTGTTCAGCGATGTGGCACATGTCAGGGAAAGTCTGCAGGAAGTGCTGGAAGTGGAGAATGGGGAAAATGATATTTTGTTTTATCAGAATATTTCCAATATTCTTTCTGCGATTGGATTTGGTGATACACATGCAGAGCACGGAGAATCCTGGATTGATGCCAATGGGAATTACCGCATCGGCGTTCTGGAAGGAACGATCACCGGGGAATATCAGGCGCGCTTTATCGGGGTGCGTGCAAGGGAAAAGTACCGGAAGGAAAAGATAGAAGAATTGACCGGACTCTGCGAACAGCTCAGAGCCAGTGTTGAAGATTTAGAAAAACAATTGGCAGAAAACAGAGCGCGGACAGAAACATTGCAGGCAGAATGGAAGTCATTCCCGGGAGAGGAAGATTTAAAGACAGCGGCAAAAGAATTTTCTGATCGCGAATATAAGTTAGAACGAACGAATAAAAGACTCTGGGAGCATCAGGAACTGGCAGAAAAGAAAGAAAAGCACTGGATGGGGTACGCATCAGGGTACGGGAGATCTGTGGAAAATGTTATCTTTCGCCAAGATTGGATTTGTTTACACAGGCTCTTTTGGCATTGCACAGATATAAAGAAATTCTTTCCCAGCTTCAGGTTGCGCATGGCAAGTATCAAAATAGTCTCCGGTATATCATGAGCCAGAGAGACTATCTGGAAGAACTGGAGCTTGATCTGGATGATATTCGTTACGAATTCAATCGGATCTGTCTGAAAGTCAGAGAAGTGGAAGGATTTCTTGCGTCCGTTCAAAAGCAGCTGGAACTGACAGATTATGAAGAAATCAAAGAACGACTGGATCATTGTGTAGAACGGCTTGGAAAACTTCCGGGAGAGCGAGAGGCCTGTGTCAGGAATCAGGCTGCACTTCGAAAAGAGACGGAAGTACTGCAGGAAAAAGAAAGAGAAAATGAACTCAGACAAAAGGAACTGCTTGAGAAAAAGGAAAAATATCAGAATGTATTTGAACAGGAATATCAGCTTGGGTATGTAGAGCGAGTATTTGTTGTTACAGAGGATATGGAAGATCAGGCGAAAAAAATCTGCAGCCAGTTTGCCGGAAGCTTTGGAAACAAGAAGCAGAGCGATCTGTTTGGAAATCTTCAGGAAGCCTATCATCAGAACAGAGGATATCTGCTGGATTACCAGATTACACTGCAGTCCCTGTTTGAAGAACTGGATGGAGAGGGCAGTTTTCTGGACGTAACTGTGAAGCGGATTGATATTTTGGCAAAATACCGCGGAATGCCGGTAAAATTTAAGGAATTGATTGAAAAAATGAATGAGGATGCCGAAGTACTGAAACGTCTTTTAAGTGATCGAGACAGAGAATTGTTTGAAGATATTCTGGCAAATACGATCAGTAAGAAAATTCGTGGAAAGATCCAGGCCAGCAAGCGCTGGGTGGAAAAGATGAATACACTGATGGAATCCATGCAGACATCAAGTGGATTAAAGCTGAGTCTCAGATGGAAAAATAAGAGGGCAGAAAAGGAAGAACAGCTGGATACAAGAGCATTGGTAGAATTATTGCAAAAAGACGTGGAAATTATGCGTGAGGAAGAGGTAGAAAGTCTTTCCAGACATTTCCGTTCCAAAATTGAAGAAGCGAGAAAAATTTCCGGGGATATGGGATCGGTTCAATCGTTCCATGCCACAATGCGGGAAGTTCTGGATTATCGAAAATGGTTTGAATTTCAGTTGGAATGCCAGAAAACGGGAGAGAAAAAGAAAGAATTGACAGACCGTGTATTCTTTACGTTTAGTGGCGGTGAGAAAGCAATGGCAATGTATGTCCCGCTTTTTTCGGCAGTGGTGGCAAAATATGCGGGGGCACGTCCGGATGCGCCGAAGCTGATTTCACTGGATGAAGCGTTTGCCGGTGTTGATGAGACCAATATCAGGGATATGTTCCGTCTGATGGTCGAGTTTGAATTCAACTTTATGATCAATTCTCAGATTTTATGGGGCGATTACGATACAGTTCCGGGGCTTGCAATTTATCAGTTGATCCGTCCGGAAAATGCAAAGTTCGTATCAGTGATCCGCTATATCTGGAATGGAAAAGTAAAGGTGATGCTTACAGGAGAGGAATCGTGAAAGCAGAAGAGAAACAGAAGTTGATGCAGGAGTGTTTACAGTATTTTCGTGAGCGCTGTGTATGAAAAAGTCTTCCAAAAAATGAGAGGAAAATATGAGAGCCTCGGACATATAGGCGGGAAAGTGGTATTGACCGGGTTAAGCCTTCAGGATAAGAGCCAATTGGGCGGATTTTTGCAGAAGGATTACACCGAGAATCAGTCTGTTACCATATCAGCGGAAGCTTTTGAAATCTGTCTGTCCAAAAGCAGGTTTTCTGATATTTCTCTGGAGGAATTGCTGGATGCTTATTTTGGGAAAAAGCTGACGGTGAAAAAAGAAGAGAGGCGAAAGAAACAGGAAGAAAGAGATGCCTTTTTTGCGGAAGTCCAAAGTGGGTATGAGGACACGACAGGAGGAAGATGGCTTCAGAATACGTTGAAAGAGCACACAACAGGCTATGAAATTTTGCAGCAGCAATACAACAGTGCTCCGGAAATTCTGCGGGAAATTCTGAAATATGTGTTTGAGGCAGTAAAACAGCTTCCGCGAATGGAAGAAAAAGAACTTTTACCGGTATTTGCGGCAAAGCTGACAGGAGATCCTCATTATTTTGACGCAAGCACAGTGGCGGAAAGATTGCTTTTTATCATTCTTTCTGCCTGTTGGCAGGAAACGAAAGACAGAGAATTATCAGAAGCGGAAAGAAAAAACCAGATTTTTTACAGGGCGGGTATTTTAAAAGATGATCTGTCAAATGATACGCTTGTCTATGGAATCCGAGCATGGAAACACAATGGAAATCTTCATAAAGGAATCGAAGGATTTTTTCAGGAAAGAGAACCAGTCCGCCTGACGCTTCGAACGATTGGGACGTTTGGAGGGGTGCATGCAGAAAGAGAGAAAATTTATCTTTTTGAAAATCCGGCAGTATTTTCTGTTTTTGTAAAAAAATACCCGGACTGTGCAGCAATCTGCGGAAATGGACAGCCAAGACTTGCAACACTTCTTCTGCTGGATTTTCTAAAGGAAAATCATAGTTTTTATTATCATGGTGATTTTGATCCGGAGGGGCTTCTGATTGCGCAGAGATTGAAAGAACGGTATGGAGAAAGTATCTGTCTCTGGAATTACCGGGCAGACTGGTATGAAAGATATCTGTCGGATGTAAATCTGAGCGAAGTGAGAATGAAAAAACTGGAGAAAGTATATCTCCCGGAATTGCTGGAAGTGAAAATGCAGATGCAGAAGAGAAAAAGAGCGGCGTATCAGGAGGCGATGCTGGATATGTTGGAACCCGAAAAAAAATGAGTGGATCACAAGGAGTGTGAAGTGAGATGAAATTACAGAAACAAAGTGAAATGCAGGACTTTTTTGACGCACTGGGAATTGATGAAAATATATTTGAGCAAATGGCAGAAACATTCACTTCGAATTTTATGATAGAGGGGAAAACCACAACGGATCTGAACGAGATGCTAAGCCGGGCGCCGGAATCTCTGCTGGATGTAATTCTGGAAACCTGGGAGGAGGAAGCTCCTAAATTGCGGGCAGAAAAAGAAAAGTATGTGCAGGAGTTGATTTTAACTTCGTTTCAGAATGAATTTATTTATCTGGATAAGTTTGACATGGAAACGATGCTGCGGACGATGAATGGTTATCCACTTTCTCAGATGCAGATGTTGGCTCTGGAAGAAAACTACTGCAAAAAAGGCTGGGTATTTATGTTCTGTGATGTGGATGGAGTGCAGTTTGTTGTTCCGGATGAGATCAGAGAGTTTACTATCAAAAATCTGGAGACGGATAAGGTGCAAAATATACTTGGTCTTATTGCCGCTGTCCGCCTTTCCATGCGAGCGTGTTTAAATTTGTTTGGGATTGTAGAAAGAGCAAAGGTGGAGGACATTGCACTAAACCAGATGCTTGAATATCCATCTTTATCAGAAGAAGAGAGAAAAGAGCTTGAGTGGCTTCCGGAGAAACTAAAGGAAACAGTCGATATACTGTGTGAACGTGCAGACGGTCCATTCTGGTGTGATGAACAGTGGATCATCAGTGAGCAGTTTGAAAATGAAAAAGAGTACAGGAAATTTTTACGACAGGTATCAGGTCAGGAATACTATATTCCGAATCAAAAAGAGATAAAATTATATGCAGAGAATCTGGTTGATGTAAAAAATCCATTTTATAAGAAAATTCTGGCAGATCTGACACATCTGATGAAAAACAAGACACGGGCAGACAATCTGATGTTGGAGTTGGAATATAGAGTAGCAGAGGAAGATTTGAATGCTGCAGGAATTATGAATCTCTTGTTTGAGCGATATGTTGAATTCCCAAATCGTACAAGGGGAAATCATTTTGTGGAAAACTGCAGTGAATGGGTGTATTCAGTCCGGAAATGGAGTAATCGCGGATTTACAGACCGGGAACTTGGCAAAGAAAAGATTATTCCAAGTGAAATAGGTCTGCCTGAAATATCAAATCAGGTCACGAAGAAAAAAATCGGGCGAAATGATCCATGTCCATGTGGAAGCGGGAAGAAGTATAAGCATTGCTGTGGAAAATAATTGACTACATTGCGCGTAAAACCCGGAATACAAGAGCGGATGTTGTGAATGCTTTTGGGAAAAAAAGACTTGAAAAAATTTATGATTTGGCTGATGTGTATCATAGTGACAATATAGAGCGAGTGAGCGATGATTTTATTAGAGAAGCCGATATTGAATCGGGAAATTTTGATAATGTGAAAGATTGTAGTTATTCGATTCCGTCTCATTGGGATATAGGAAAAGTATATAAAAGGCTGATAAAAGAAGTTGCGAAAAAGAGCGGGATTGAAACAATAGATGCTTTGATAGAGGTGTACAATTCATTTATCAGTCCTAAAATTGATGATTATAATAGCAGTATGTATTATGAAAATCCATCGTATTTATCGGAATGCTATTTTGAAAATAAGGTAATTTAATAAAATATGTTCCAAAGTGTATATCCATCCGGGCATCCCTCAACACAGGCCTTCGGCGGGCGAACTTTGTCCGATAAGGGATATAAAAGAAGATATTAGCAATGTAAAGTTTCAGCAAAAAATCATAGCTGAATCGCTCATATCGTGGTAAACTAAACAGGAACCAGAAAATCAGGATCGGCATACCGGCCGATCGAATATTCTTATTGAAATTATAAGAAAAGAGGGTATACACATGATAAACGTGAAAGAATACAGCGGACACATTCGAAACTGGTCAGCGCTTTGCGAACGACTGGGGATCGATCATTCTTTATCCAGAGAGGACAGAGAAGCACAGATTCTCATCAAAGCATATGAGACATGGGGAAATGAAATGGCAGACCATATGCATGGGATGTTTGCCTTTGCCTTGTGGGATGATGAGAAACAGGAATTATTCTGTTTGAGAGATCAGTTCGGAACAAAGCCGTTTTATTATTATGAGACAGCAGATGGTGAATTATTATATGGGACAACCATCCGTCAGATCATGGAGCAGCCGGGGTTTGTAAAAGAATTAAACGAAGAGATGCTGCAGTTATATTTAAGCCTTACCTATGTTGCAGGAGAGATGACATTTTTTAAAGGTGTCAAAAAGCTTCTTCCGGGACGGTATCTGATCTGGAAAGACGGAAAACTTGCGATCACCCGTTACTGGAAGCCGGAATTCCACCCGGATGAGACTAAAACATTAGAAGACTGGGCTGATGAGATTCACAACACACTGACAGAGATTATGCCGGAAGTGAAAGAAGAGAGTGAGTATGCAGAATCGTTCTTGTCAGGCGGTAGATTCTTCGTATGTTCTGGCAATGTCAGATGTGCAGAAAACAGATTCTTGCGGATATGAAGAAGAGCGATTTGACGAATCCGGACTTGCAAGACAGACAGCAGAGCTTCTTGGAAGAGAGAGCCAGCGTTGTGTGATCACACCGGAGGAATATTTTGGTATTGTGCCGGATGTAATGTACAACATGGAACAGCCGCTTGGAGATGCCTCGGCAATTGTATTCGCACTTGGATGCAGAGAGACTGCAAAGCATACAAAGATCTGTTATTCCGGAGAAGGTGCGGATGAATTCTTCGGTGGATACAATATGTATCGAAATGCAGAAGCTACGGCGAGAATCTGAAGAATTTCTATGTCGGAAATACGAACATCATGAAAGAGGATGAAAAGCAGAAAATCTTGAAACATTATGATCCCGATGTGCTTCCAATCGAACTCGTAAGAAGTATTTATGAGGAGATGGAAGGATTGGATCCACTTAGTAAGATGTCCAATGTAGATATTCAGATCTGGCTGGAAGGAGATATTTATCTGAACGTGGATAAGATGAGCCGGGCAGCAGGACTGGAAGTTCGGATGCCTCTGACTGATACCAGAATTTTCAGCATTGCATCCAGAATGCCGTCCAGATATAAAGTCAACGAGGAGCAGAACAAAGTCGCATTCCGTACAGCGGCAGCAAAAGTGCTTCCGGAAGAAATTGCATTCCGCAAGAAACTTGGATTTATTGTGCCGATCCGTATCTGGATGGCGGATGAGCGATACAATCAGGATGTGCGTGACAAGTTCCACAGCGAGATGGCAGCCAAATTCTTCAATCTGGATGAGATCAATGCGATTTTTGAGGATTATATCGGAGGAAACTCGGATAACTGGAGAAAAGTGTGGACAATTTATACATTCCTTGTATGGTATGAGGAATACTTTGTGAAGAGATAAGAAAAAACCATGGAAAACGGGATAAGTTCCCGTCACTTCCATGGTTTTTTAAATTAAGCTTTTTTCATTTCCGTATAAATTTCACGACCATACTGATCCAACAGATCGATCGTATGCTGCATATCTTCCTGTGTTGCTTCCGGATGGATCGCGCAGATTCGAAGTACGGTCTTTCCATTGAGAACAGTAGTAAATATCGCTGCATAACCGCTTTCGAGGATCCGATGGGAGATCTTTTCATTCAAAATGTCCTGTTCTTCCTTTGTCAGATCTTTTGGGGCATAGCGGAAGTTGATCATTGCCATCTGTGCAGGGGAGACGATCTCCCAGTCTTTTTTTTGGATTCAGAGCTTCTTCGGCCCAGACTGCCAGCTGGAATCCATGCTCAATGGCAGATCCGATCAGATCACTTCCGAGCACCTGCAGAGTCAGCCATAGTTTTAAGCCGCGGGCAGGGCGGGTCAGCTCCATTCCGATATCCCATGTATTGACATTGTCGATGTCATTTTCCAGATCTTTTAAATACTCTGGATTTACATGGAAGCTGTGGAACAGGTTACGGATATCTTTTACAAGAACCATAGCACATCCGTACGTCTGGAAGAGCCATTTGTGTGCATCCCAGCTGATACTGTCAGCAAGCCCGGTTCCAGTTAACAGAGACTTGTATTTCGGGCTTAACAGTACAGAAGCACCGTAAGCCCCGTCAATGTGAAACCACATATCATGTTTTTTACAAAGTGCGGAAATCTCTGTAAGTGGATCTATACTTCCGGTGTTCGTGGTTCCCGCGGTACCAATGACAACAAACGGGATATAGCCGGATTTTTTGTCTGTTTCAATGGCTTCTTCCAGTTTTGTCGTATCCATCTGGAAATGGGAGTTTGTCGGAATTCTGCGGATCCGGCTGTCCGTGATTCCGATGATGCGCAGTCCTTTTGCGACGGAGCTGTGTGTCTGATCCGAAATATAAGCTGTTCCCAGATGGAGATTGATATCTGTTAGCTTATTGTCCCGGGCGGCAGTCAGAGCGGTGATGTTTGCCATAGACCCTCCGCTTACAAAGACACCTCCGGGATTCTCGGTAAATCCGACCTGTTTTGCCAGCCATTTTAACACTTCCTGTTCAATACAGTTGACCATGGGGGCAAGTTTGCTTCCGCCGGCATGAATGTTGTAAGCAGATGTCATGATATCTCCCAGCCAGGAAACCGAAGAAGCCGGTCCCGGAACGAAGCTGAAAAAACGTGGATGGTTGGCATCTCCGCGGTAGCGGTACACTTCGTTCATCATTTCAGAGACAACTTCGTTTACCGGGCGTCCTTTTTCCGGGATTTTGATCTGTTTGATTTTGTCCTCCTGATGTTCCTTTGCTTCAACAACAACAGGCTGATCGTGGATCTCGTGTTTTTCTGCACAAAAATCATGCACAAATGATTTGATGGCCTCTTCCAACTGGGTACTGTTTAAAATATATTCGGTTCCGATCATAAAGGTATTCCTCTTTTTCTTAATTACTTGACTCATTTCGTTTGATAGTCTACACTAAATTTACATATATGTAAAATTCATAGATTTCATATAATATATTAAAAATGTTAATGAGGAGAGACGGATGGAAATCAGAAATATTTTGACGTTTCTAAAAGTGGCAGGCACCCAGAATTTTTCCAAAGCAGCAGAGCAGCTGGGGTACTCCCAGTCCGCAGTGACCATTCAGATACAGCAGTTGGAAAAAGAGCTGGGAACACAGCTGTTTGAGCGGATTGGAAAGCGTGTATATCTGACGGAAAAAGGGCAGGAGTTTATTGGCTATGCAAGTGAGATCATGCGTGTGACAAATGAAGCATTGACATTTGCCGGGGAAGAGCATACGACAAGAGGAACATTGAAGATCGGCGGCGTGGAATCTACCTGTACGGCACTGCTTCCGGAACTTTTGCTTCAATATCACAGACTGTATCCGGAAGTTGAAGTGATCATTAAGTCCGGAGCTACAGAAAATTTGATGGATCTGGCGAAAAGTGATGAGATTGATCTGATCTTCACGCTGGATAAGAAAATTTACAGTTCACAGTGGATGTGTGCGGCAGAAAGAGTAGAAGATACGATTTTTGTGACATCAGACAGGGTATTTGCACAAAAAAGTAATATTCATCTGATACAGCATCTTGCAAAAGCGGCATTTCTTCTCACGGAAACAGGAGCCGCCTATCGATATGAACTGGAGCAGATGCTGGCAGAAAAAGAGATTGAGATTGTACCGGTTTTGGAGATCGGCAATACAGAAACGATTATCAATCTGCTAAAGCGGGGGATGGGGATATCATTTTTGCCGGAATTTACTGTGAAAGAAGAAATAGAAAAAGGTGTCCTTTTCGAGATACGGACGGATTTGCCGGGAGTGAAGATGTACCATCAGCTTTTGTATCACAAGAACAAATGGATGACACCACAGATGAAAGCGTTTCTGGATCTTGTGCTTGCACAGCCCGGATTTCGTGAAAAAGCGGGCTGTGCAAGCACATAAAATTATTTTCCGGTTACATATTCATGCATGGATTTTGTGAGATAGTGGTTGACCGGCATTTTTTCCGTTGTAATATATCCGGCAGGAGCATCGATCAACATTGGAATGCGGTTGACCAGTGTGGCGCAGGTTAATTCCACTGTTGCCGGGCGATTTACGATCACCGTTGTATCCGGTTCACCGTGGAAGCTCCATTCATTTTTATCAAAATCCTCAGGACCATAGACATAACCGAGACATTGTGTTTCCAGTGTGATTCCTTCTTCTGTTTCTGTTGTAACGATGGCGGACATTCCGGTAGCATCCCCTGCTTTTACCGTCATATTCAGCGTACTGGAGTACAAATCTCCGTCGTGCGTGATCGGTACACATTTTTGTGTCTGTGAAGTAATGTGAAGACCGAGCTGGCTGCAGAGCCATCCGTTCTGATTCCACATATAAGATGGAACGACGATGCCCTCATCAATTGCCTGCAAGGTCTGGTGATAATCCAGATTATTATATGCTCCGATCTGGCGTTCGAAATCTTCGATATTTAATCCGGCGCCATGGCCCTCTGCAAGAGCAATTCCATAGTCTTCCACATTATAGCTGCTGCTTCCGCAGATTTTTGTAATGCGATGCATAGATCCTGCCAGAGTTGTGATCAGAGAACCCCAGTACATATCCGGGTATCCGCTTCCGCACAATGTACAGTTGTTGGCTTTGGCAAGTGCATCCAGTTCTTCTGTAATTTCTTTTGAAGAGTTCCACGGATAGAGTGCCTCTTCGCAGGTAGAAATCGCGTTGATTCCGTTTTGTGCACATACAGAAAATGCTTCTTTTAATTCGGCCATAGTGGAGCGGGTTGCGATAATGCATACATCTGGTTTTTCTTTGCTTAAAATTTCAGAAGCATCTTTAGCATCGCTGATCGTTATGCCAAGTTTTTCCATTCCAAGATGAGTGCCGATATCCGTACCGATCATTGCAGGATTCATGTCAAAGGCAGCCACCAGTTCTCCGCCTTTTTCTAAAACATATCGCATCAGATAGTGACTCATTTTTCCGCATCCGTATTGTGCGATTCTTATTTTTCTGTCCATAAAATCATATCCTTTCTTTGAAACATTATGTTCCATAGTATAGCCAGGAACTCTTTATCTTATGTTGATTGTAAGTCCTGTTGCCGGAATAAAGTCAATGTAAAATTGTAGTCTGCTGACAGGCAGAAAAAGGCTATTTCAGATGAGAAAACTGTACAAAATGATTGAAAATAGAAGTGGAATCAGCTAAAGTAACATTATACTAAGAATAAGGTTTGGGAGGACACAGAATGCAGATTAAAAATGCAGTTTCCATGATTCCCTATGGTCTGTTATCAGGAATTGTCGATGGACAGGAAGTGCGCATCACACAGCTGGGAGAAAACGGATTTGTATTTCGGATGGCAAATCAGGCTGAGAAAATCCATGAAATCTGGCTGCAGTTTTTTTCGCAAAATGGAGGGTGCTATAAGAAGCTTCTGATTCCTGCAGACCGGATGAAAAAAATGGAGGAGAGCCGATTTTTTACAGAATATACGGTATTGACAGAAGACAAAGACTATCAAAAATATGTGCGTCAATTACTTGCTGATTATTGGAAGTATATTTCTTTGAAAATGACAGGGGAAGACGGGGAAGTCGCGGCAGCATACACGGATTACCATGTTCATCTGGATGAAGACTATGCAGAATCTCTGGAAGAGCAGAAAGAGGAGTGGTTTCAGGAGGCAGCAGAGAAAGCAAAAGGGCAGAAGCTGTGTGAAAATGTAGAGCTGGCTCTGGAGTTGGATACTCCGCAGTTATATGAAGCGTGGCTAAGGGAACCGATGGAAACATTTGCAGAAAAATACTGGAAAAAATGGGGCTTGCAGGAACATCCGATTGCGAAGAAACCGGTGGAACGTGTTTATATAGGCAATACGTTTTGTCCTCATTTATTTCCGGAGAATGACATATTACATGCCATGTTGGAAAAGGCAAAAATTGAAGGAATTTCAGTGACACTGACATTTTCGTGGATCAAAGAGAGTCAGATAGATTCAATCAGAGAATTGCTGAAATTTCTGGAACAGAGAAAAGAATATATGCCGAATGAGATTGCAGTAAATGACTGGGGCACCGCACATCTGATCCGTAAATGGAAACAGGAAACGCAAAACTGTGTGAAACTGAATCTGGGTATTCTTTTGAACCGGTACAAAAAGGACAATCGGTCCCGTTATCTGAAAGAGGAAACAAATTGCTTTCAGGAGACCAATTTAAACAGTGAATTTTATCAGCAATATTTAAAAGAGAACCAGATTGAGCGGTATGAACTGGAAGCCTGCGGACATGAAATCGTGATTCCAAAAGGAAAACATAGCCTGCATCTGCCGTTTTTTCAGACCAATACAGCACAGTTTTGTACACTGTATGCGAAGTGCGCATGTGGAGACCGTGGCAGACAGAAATCTGTAGAACAGTGCCCCGGATACTGCAGGGGATTGGTATTTTTATATCCCAGGCATCTGGAGATGTTTGGAAAGTATAACACACTGTTTGGATATGACAGAACGAGTCTGGAAGAGATGGAGTATCTGAATCAATCTGTCAGACAAGGCATTGACCGGATTGTGGTAAACCTATTGTGAGAAGTGAGGCGTGAAGATGAAGATTACAGCAGGGCTTGGAAGTGTGGATGATTATCCAATGTATGTGGAGGCAGGGGCAGATGAATGTTTCTGCGGGTATGTTCCATTTGCGTGGGCAGAAAAATATGGAGTGCTAAATCCATTAAACAGACGAGAAGTGCGCGCTTATAATGTGCAGATCGGTTCTTATGAAGAGTTGAAGATTCTTGGAAATATGAGGAAATACTATCAGGTGCCGGTAGCCATCACGTTCAACTCATTATCTTATACACGAGCAGTATCCTGTTGTGGGGGAGATCATTGGACAATGCCATCAGGCAGGATTTGATACGATCATTGTGGCAGATCCGGCGCTGCTTTTGTATATCCGCAGTCAGAAGATCCCCTGTCGGATCCATTTGAGCGGAGAATTTGGAGAGATCAACAGCCAGATGGCAGATTTTCTGGAAGAAATGGAAATCTGCAGGGTGATCTTTCACCGCAAAAATACAGTAGAAGATATGAAATCCTGTATTTCCAATCTAAAAAAGAATATCGAGTACGAGGCGTTTGTCCTAAATGAACTGTGCCATTTCAGTGGAGGATTCTGCAATTCGCTGCACTGTGATGAACTGGGGCATCTCTGTCGGGTTCCATATCGCGTGGGGAAGTTGAACAAAAAGTGTAAGGGCGTTCTGGAACTGTCAAATCAAAAAGCAGATGAAGTGGAAAACGAGGATTTGGATGTGGAAAACTATCGTACAGGAGCAGGTGGATGTGGATTGTGTGCGCTGTACGACCTACAAAAAGCGGGAATTACATATTTGAAGATTGTGGGCAGAGGAAATTATACAGAATTCATGCAGCAGGATATCATCCGGTTGAAAAAAGCGCTTATGATTTTGGAAACAGCGGAAACGAAAAGAGAATTCCGGGATCGTATGAAACAGGAATTGTTCCCAGATGGGTGCAGTCAAAACTGCTACTATTGACAACAGTTTTGACTGGTATTCCAGAATCGTTTGATCTCATCAGGAGTTAAAGTCTCGATGAATCGCTTTTTAATGGTGATCAGTTCTTCCAGATCGTAGAGAATTCGATAGAGAACTGCACGGTTTTCAAACTCGGTTCTTGTCACTGGAAGCGGTTCTTTTTGCATGGAAGTCTGCATTTCGGTCAGTTTCTGCATCAGTTCCTGTGTATTATTGGATTCATGAAATTTTATACTGACATCTTCGATAAAATGAGAGATGGCATGCGCCTGAATCGGAACATCATGTAAAAGTCGGATATTCTGACAGAGTTTTTCAACTACCAGCTTCTGGTTTTTTCGCATTTCTACATATTTCACAAAATACTGTTCATCTGACAGTAATGTATTTCCCTGATTTTCGTGCGCCTCTTTTTCCAGTTTCTTTAAAATCAAATCCAGATCGGACAGATCAAAAAAGGTGCAGGCAAGTTGTTTGTCCATCACAATATCACGGGCGATCCGGTGGAATGTATTCCGGAATATCTGTTCCAGCTCGGATTGTGCCCGTCGGATTTTTGCTGAATTTCCGGGCATGTAGAGATTCATCAGAATCCCACAGGAAGTTCCGGTCAGAAGCAAAAGCAGTTCGTTGACCAGGAGTGCGGGATGCACAGACTGGGCAGCATACAGGTGCAGTACCAAAACGGTGTTGGAAACCAGTGTATTCTGCAGGCTTAAGATGGCAATAATACCGGCAGAAGTTGGTGTCTGCAGTTGGAATAGTACTGCAAGAAGACATCCGATGGATGCGGCGGCAGCAATTTTCAAACACGCTCTAGCAAGAGCCTCGGAACTGGAGCGGTAGCAATCAGAACCGAAGTACGCAGAGCTATGCCGAATATTTCTGGCGGATTCAGAAGAGGTTTGTGAGGATAATCTGGAACAGACGGGAATTTCATTTCGATTTGAAAATGCAGATTTTGAAGATTTTGTGTCGAAAGTCTGCAGTTATATGGGTGGGGTGATGTTTGGACACTACAGAATAATATTTTTTTAATAAAAAAAGCCTTGATTTTAGGGCTTTTTTTAGTGTCTAATAAAAAGTTGGCACAGTTCTTGCAGTATATAAGGGTAGAAAGAAAAAGAGGAGGATGAAGAAATTGAAAAAATTCTTATTTGCAACACATGGAACTTTAGCAACAGGATGAAGAGTACATTAGAATTACTCATAGGAAATACTGCAGATATTACCTGTTTGACAGCCTATGTAAACCCAGAAGACAATGTGGATGAACAACTGAAAGTTTATTTTTCAGAAGTGAGTGATGAAGATCAAGTAATCGTATGTACAGATTTGATGGGGGGAAGTGTCAATCAGAAAGTTGTTCCATATGCACAGAAAGAAAATGTATTTCTGATAGCCGGATTCAACCTGCCATTGATACTGGAACTGGCAATGAACGAGGATAAGGTTACAAAGGAAGAACTGCTAGATTCTATTGAGGAGTCCAGAAAAAATATGATGCTCGTTCAGGTAGAAATACCAGAAGGAAAAAAAGAAGATGAGGAAGAATTCTTAGCATAACAATAGATGATTGCGAAACTCAAAATGCGACTGATGTGGATAACTTTTGAGATTTCTAACGAAGTTATAGGCTTTGCAAGGGACAAAACCATAATACTTGCTAAAAATCGTGAAATGAGAGGAAGTTATCCACATTTCCACAAGGATTGGGAAGCGTAAAAACTGACATTTTTGAGGAGATATTGATTTGTCACAATCAAAGAATTCAGTATTTTCAATGAGTTCAGAGTTTCGCAAACGCCTATTAGCATAACAAAAAGAAAAGGAGAGAAAAAGATGATTGTATGTTTGAGAGTAGATGAAAGATTAATTCACGGACAAGTAGCAATGACATGGACAAAGGAACTGAAACTGAATGGACTGGTAGTTGCAAGTGATGAGGCGGCATCAAATGAACTACAAAAAATGACATTAAAGATGGCAGTGCCGGAAGGAATCAAATGTATCATCAAGTCGGTAGAAGATGTGACAACGATTCTGGATGATCCACGTTCAGAGTCTATGCGTCTGATGGTACTTGTACCGATGGTAAAAGATGCAGTTACATTGTGTAAACGTTACAAAAATATTGAAATGGTAAATATCGGAAATGCCGGTAAAACGACATCCGGAGAAAAGAAAATCTTATCAAAAGAAGTTATGCTGACAGCAGACGAACTGGAAGCACTGAAAGAACTGACAGAGCTTTACCCGGACACATTTTTCCAGGGAACACCGGCAATGGAAAAGAAAATGGCATCTGCAATATTAAAGGGATGTTGATTAAAATAGGATAGAGGAGGATGAGATTATGATGTTAGATGCATTTTTTGTAGCACTCGCTGTTTTTGTGGGAGTTGCAGGACATGAACTTTTTGGAATGGCAATGTTGAGCAGACCGATCGTAGTGGCACCGCTGGCAGGACTGCTTTTGGGAGATGTGCAGACAGGACTTATTGTAGGTGCATCATTGGAGTCGATTTTTATGGGAGTTGTAAACATCGGAATATCCAGTACAGCAGAACCGGCACTTGCAGCCGGACTTGCAACTGCTTTTGCAATTAATCTCGGAGGAAATGTCGGAACCATTATTCCAATCGTTTTCCCATTGGCAGTGCTGGATTACAGTTAATGAACTTATTTTCTCTTTTGTGATTGGTCCATGCGCACCGAAATTTGAAGAACTTGCAAAAGAAGGAAAAGATAAAGAAATTACAATACTTCATTTTGGTTTATGGTTCGTACATTATGCGTTATATGCATTGATTCCGTTTTTTGCAGTATTGTTTGGTTCGGATGCTGTTCAGCGTATTCTGGAAATGATACCGGATGTAATTATGAACGGTCTGACGGTAGCGGGAAATATGCTTCCTGCAGTTGGTATGGCAATGCTTCTGCAGATGCTCTGGAATAATAAGATTGCAATCTATTTCCTGCTGGGATTTATTCTCGTAGCATATTTGGATCTTCCACTGATCGCAATTGCAGTATTGGGAACAATTATTGCGGTTGTGACAGCACAGCGTGATATGCAGTTAAAGAACAATCAGGCGGCACCGGCGGCAGCGGTAGAAAAAATGAGTGAAGAGGAGGACTTTTTCGCATGAAATTAATGAATAATGTCAGTAAGGAAGAGAAAAAATTAATCAGAAAAATGTTCTGGAGATCCGGAGCAATGTATGCATCAGTAAATCCGGTTACCATGGGAGGAGGCGGTTTCTGCTATTCCATGATTCCGTTTATCAATCATTTTTATAAAGATAACGAAGAAAAAAGAAGAGAAGCATTGGCACGTCATGTGAAATATTTCAGTACGACAATTCCGATGGCATCTTTTGTAATGGGAATTGCAGGCTCCATGGAAAAAGAGAACAGTGAAAAAACAGATTTTGACGCAGGATCCATTAACTCAATCAAGCTGAGTCTGATGGGACCGCTGGCGGAATCGGCGATTCCTTATTCTGGGGCGTATGGCGTGTTGTTGCAGCCGGACTTGCAATCGGACTTGCCAATGCAGGAAACGTGCTTGCACCATTGATTTTCCTTCTTGCATTTAATATTCCGAACTACCTGTGCCGTTACTATGGAGCGTTTTTAGGATATTCTCTTGGCGCAAAATACATAGAAAAGATTTATTCTAACGGAATGATGGAGATTCTGACGAAGGCAGCGGGCATTGTCGGACTGATCATGGTCGGAGCGATGACGAGTAAAACGGTTCTGTTTACGACAATTCTTGATTTTACGATGAAAGGAAAATCCGTAATGGATGTACAGTCTTCTCTTGACAGTATTTTTATCGGAATTGTACCGCTTTTGCTTACATTTGGATGTTTTAAACTGTTAAAGAAGAAAGTAAATATCATTGTTTTGATCTTTGGAATTGTTGCATTGGGAATTATATTATCCGTTCTCGGAATCTGCTAAGGCAGGAGGAAAAGTTATGACAGGAAATCGTATCAGAGACAGTAAAAGAAATCCGTTTTTTCAGGTAAAAGTAAAAGACGGGAAATACAGCACGGAAAATCAGGTGAGTTATTATGGAAAAAAACTACCGGATGATACATTTTCCTTTGATGTTTCCAATCAGAAAGTACAGGCGAATCTGGATGAATTCGGAACGATAAGACATATTACATTTTTTCACGGAAATTATCTGATGGAAAGTAAGCCGGGGGTGTGGGTGGCAAAGGATTTTGTGCAGGAACATCAGTTGTCTGTTTCTGTAAAATGGAATGGACAGACAGAAAAATTATGTGAACATACAAAATATGTGGAGACGGATCTGGCAGAAAATCTGTTTCCACGCTGCAGGCATTATTTTCCGTGGGGAGAAGTCACGATTCTTGCCACAGCACCGATTACAGCAAAAGGAAAACGGCTGAGTTGTCTTCTTTATGAAGTAACGGTAAAAAATACAGGCAGAGAGGCAGCAGAGATGACGGTCTGTCTCCCTGCTTTGTATGAAAAGAAATATTCGGATACAAGAAATGTGTTGATGATAACAGCGGAGAGTGGAACGTATCAGGATGTTTCCTTTACACTGCAGCCAATGGAGCAGAAACGGGTTTCACTTCTGTTTGGAGATCCGAACCGGTATCAGGATATAGAAATGTTTTTAAGTAAAGATACGGATTTCTGGATGGAACAGACGTTACAGTATTTCCGGTCATTGACAGGAGAACTGAAGATGGAAGAAGATGCGATGGCAGGAATGCTTTTGCAGAGAGCATACCAGCAGGCGTTTGGTGCGTTTGCAATGTCAGGCGAGAATGAAATTCTGGGTTCCAACTGGGGAACGTATCCGGTCACACCACATGTATGGAATAAAGACATGTACTACTCCAGTCTGCCGTTTACACTGACAGAGCCGGAACTTTGTAAAAAATGTATTCTCTGGTTTGCAAAATATGGAATCAAATATAAAGGAACTAAATTCGAAGGCGGCGTCTTTCATTCATTGAGCAATTCGTTGTCTGTGATCATGCTTTCCGGTGCATATTATGAGTATTTTGGTGAGAAAGAATTTTTCCAACAGCATCCAAAGCTCTATAAGAAAATGAAAGCAATTCTTCAGACGGTTCTCGAAAGCCGTGAGGAAAATGAGCCTTATCTGTATCGTACAACGTGGATTTCCGATGCGTATGCACTGGGAAAGTATCATACAGGAACCAATCTCTGTGTGTACCGCAGTTTTATGGCATTAGCAAGAATTGCGGAAGAAGTTTTCGGAGAGAAAAGTTATGCGGAAATGTTGAGAAGTGAAGCAGGAAAGACAAGAAAAGATATCGAACGGTATATGACTGCGAAGGGGCTCTTTGGAACACAGTATCTGGAAGGAATCAGTGGAATCGCAGAGGAAAAGAAGGAATGTGATTCTGCAGAAAAGTATCAGAAAGAGATGTTGGACCAGGGGCTTCAGTTTATAACAGATGTGAACCATGACGGAGAAATTTGTCTCAGAATGCATGATGGGGAAGAATCGGATACAACCCTGATGAAATACTACAAATATCAAAGTGAAGAGCAGGATACTTTGAAGCAGTATGGTCAGTTTACAGGAAGCAGAGAAAATCCTACTTACAGTGAACTGAGCAGAGGAATCAAGTGGGGAAATCAGTCCGGGGCAACATTTCCGGGATATATTTCGATTTTAAACGGTGCGGCAGAGAAAGAAAACTGGTCAGGAGACGAAGGTAGATTTCGTGAGTTAGAAAGACTGATAGACCTGGATGGTTCCTGGTGGTGGTGGCCGTATAAGATCGGAGCACAGACCGGTGATGTTGTGAGAATGAACAGCTGCGGAAAATGTGGATGGGGTGCAGGAATCTTTTTTATCCTTTTTATCACGGAATTTCTCGGAATCGAATATGATGCGCCGAAGGCGGTGTTCAGAATCCATCCTAAGCGGTTTATCGGCGGATTCTGCTGGAAAAATATGCGGATAGGAAATGCCCGATTTGATATTTCGGTTCGGTATGAGCATCATATGGCAGAGTTTTCTATGAAAAATAGAAGTACATTTCCGGTTTATGTAGAAATGAAAAAAAATCAAAAGAAATTAATTCACCCAAACAACGAAGAGAAATGGAGTCAGGATTATGAATTTATTAAATAATATCACAACCTTTAAGGGCGAGCGGTCAAGAGCAGTATCTCCGGAAAATCCGACGGGAGAAAAGGGAAGAGCATGCATGGAAGACAGTGCACTCGGACCGCAGAGAAAAGGAAGAGGAAGTATCCGTCTTCCAATGGGAGAAGAGACGGTCATTGCAGATATAAAAGGACCGGGAATCATTCGTCATATCTGGATGACGATTCGTGAAAATACAGAAAAGGGAAGTTTTGTTATGCGTGATGTTGTACTCAGAATCTATTGGGACAACAGCAGCACTCCGGCGGTAGAAGCTCCACTGGGAGATTTCTTCTGCAACGGATTCGGCGAACGATGTGACATTGCGTCTCTGCCGATCGTAGTAAATCCAACGGGCGGTATGAACAGCTATTTTGAAATGCCGTTTCGTGAAAGAGCAAGAATTACCATTACAAATGAACATCCGAAAGACATTACTTCATTTTTCTATACAGTAAATTATGCGGAGACAGACAGTCTGCCGGAAAACACTCTGTATTTCCACGCATACTGGAAACGGGAAAGACAAACAGAACTGGCAAAAGATTACGTGATACTGGATAAGATTAAAGGAAAAGGCTATTATGTAGGAACATTTCTTGCGCTGACTGCACTGGAAAGATATTGGTGGGGAGAGGGTGAATTTAAGTTCTATCTGGATGGAGATGAAGAATTCCCGACCGTATCCTCCACAGGTTCTGAAGATTATTTCGGAGGTGCGTGGGCATTTCATCAGAAAGATGAGCTGGGAAGACCTTCCGTTAAGAACTATTCCACACTGTTTCTAGGTTATCCGTTTTATGAGACAAAGGACAAGACACGTGTACGGTTTGAAACAGGAAAATTAAATGCAGTACATGCATTTGGTGATGACAGTCTGCCGCGCCATGGTCTGTACCGCTGGCATATTCTAGATCCAATCGCATTTTCAGAAGATATCAAAGTAACTTTGCAGCAGATTGGAAATGATGATCTGTCATTGTTTGAACGTTCGGACGATGTGGCAACAGTGGCTTATTGGTATCAGGATTCTGCAGAAGGATTTGATCGGGTATTTCCGGACAGAAGAGCACGTCTGCGAGGTAAGAATGCCGGGAGTTACTGCTCACAGGTTAACATATGAACAGTAATCCCCGGGACAAAAAGCCATGAGATGGAAAAGAAAACTTGAGTTTCCGCAAATTGCACTGAAAAAATGGATATGTCTTCCCAAAGTGCCAATCTGCCGAAATTTTGAGAGATTTAGAATGGCAGTGCCGAAAATAGAGGCACTTTAATAAGCCCCGCCGGAACCGGACTTTAGGAGACCTATTCTTTTCTCTACTTAACCGGTCAGCTTAAGGCAGAGTTGACGGCATGCCGGACGCTTTGTCCGGAACCACAGTCGGACACCTTCTTTTGCATACGACAGTATGCCGGAGATGCCTTTCGCCAGCCGATAATAGCAGAAGCTTACTTTCTCTTTGATCGGATCTGCTTTCTGTATGATAGAAACTTTCAGGGCATTTGTTGGAGGCTCTGATTCCTCCTGGCAATCAGGCGGAGCGCATAATCCTGCTTCTGTTGGTCGAGGAAGAGGAAGATTTTATTGTCATCATAACCCCGATCCATAACGAAAGTAGCTTTCCCGAAAAGAGAGACGGCCTGTCTGATCGCATCAAATGTGATGGTATTTACAGATTTGTAATCTTTCTCAGCAGAAGAATGGAGCCGGGAAAAAATACTGACGGGATGCTTATGAGCAGTTAAAACGCAGGCTTCCGTTACATGATATCCCTTTTTATAAACATTTTTGTCTGTGTGCTTTCTGAACCATCCCGGACAATGCCCAGGGCTTCAAAGTGTTTCCCATCCGGCTTTACAACATCGCTTTCATCAATCAGGACCACCGGATCGGGAGGCGAGAGCTTCTTTACGGTATGGAGATAAGTGGAAGCCGCAGCGGCAGGGGGCCTTCCAAGAGATGTGTGGAAAGTCGTTTTACTGTATTTACTTTACGTGCAGGTTCATGGAGCTGATCGGAAATATCGGTAAGCAGACAGCTCTGAGATGCCAAAATACCGTAAACCATATCTGATATAAACTTGCGGTCTGGTTTCGGAAGACGGCAGGAAATTTTATTTGTAAAAGTTAAAATTTTTCTTTTCAGAGAGTAAGTAGTTGATGTAGAATTAATCATAAGGGATCCCCTTTCTTTTTGTTTAGTAAGTTTTTGGTTTGGTAGCTTAATTTTACATCAAAAAGGAACAGGATTCCTTATATTTTAGGCATTTTTTGAAAGTTGTGGATAACGAAACATAGCAGACTTATCTGAGGAGGATAATTCTGCGGAAACTCAAGAAAAGAAAAGTGTTGTAGAGAAACTCAAAATTTATTATAATAGGGGTATGAAAAAGCAGAAAAACCGGGAGGTACTTTTTATGGAAGCAAAAGACAGGGTATATCAGGCGCTGTGCAGGATGTCGAAGAGTGATTGTCAGATTACGGCGGCAGCACTTGCAGAAGAGCTGAATTTAAGCCGACAGGTAGTCAGCCATTATCTGAACCGTCTTTTGGAAGAAGGTAGTGTGGAAAAGACACTTACCCGGCCGGTATGCTGGAATATCAGGAAACAACAGAGAGAGAATGTGCAGGGTTCTGTCAGTGAAGAAAGAAAAGAAATAGAAGAAGTGCTGCCGGAAGTACGCCGGGAAGACGTCTTTGATACAATGATCGGTGCTGACGGCAGCCAGAAAAATGTAATTGAAAGATGCAAAGCGGCGGTGTCATATCCGCCGGACGGACTGCCAATACTGATTACAGGAGAAAGTGGGGTCGGAAAAAGCTTTCTGGCAAGACTGATTCACCAATATGCAGTTTCCAGTGCAGTTATCAGCGAGAGTGCTCCGTTGGTAGTGCTGAATTGTGCAGATTATGCGAACAATCCAGAGCTATTGTCGGCAGCACTTTTAGGGTATAAAAAGGGAAGCTTTACCGGAGCGGATACAGATAAAGAGGGGCTTTTGCAGGAAGCGGACGGCGGTTATCTTTTTCTGGACGAGATTCACCGGCTGTCTTATGAAAACCAGGAAAAGCTTTTTATTTTCATGGACACAGGAAAATATCGACCGCTTGGTGACAAGAACTGGAAAGCGGCGAAGGTAAGGTTTATTTTTGCAACAACGGAGATTCCGGAAAAAGTCCTTCTGGAAACATTTCGCCGGAGAATTACCGTACAGACTTCAATCGGAAGTATTGCGGAAAGACCGCTGATGGAACGACTACAGTTAATTTATCGGTTTTATCAGAAAGAAGCGGTAAAGATCAACAGGGATATTCTGATTGAAAAGGATGCGATGCAGTATCTGTGCTTTTCAAAGTTACCTGGAAATATCGGAAAACTGGAAAATCTTGTGCGGGTAAGCTGTGCAGAAGCATATTTTCGGCAACAGGAGGAAAAACTGTTGAAAATCTCTTCAAGAGAGCTGCAGAATGAGACACCGGACAAGGGTGATTCTTTGGAAGAAATTGTCTGTCCGATGAAAGTTTTGTGCAGTCAGGAAAGTGAATCTGCGTATGAAGCATGTGTTACGGAACATGCTTTGAATGTTTCAGCTCTCTGGGAAGAGGTGGTGAAGGCTTCCTGGGATAAAACAGATATGTTATATCTACGGTATAAACACCAGATGAAGACTTGGGAGAAATATGTCACAGTGAGTTCTTCGGTGTTCGAAAATACGGTAAGAAAGATGTTTGAGAGCAGCTGCAGATTGGTGCTGAAACGCTATGGAATTCGTGTGACAGACCAATGTCTGAAGGAACTGTACCTGAGTTATAAGATGTTCTCGCAAATGGAATTGGATGCAGAGATGGAGTGGAAATTGTCTGTTTATTTTGAACAGTCTCTTTCAAGGGCACATTATATTGCAAAACGTCTTTTTGAGAAAGTGGTATCGTTGGAACAAGGCTGTGGAAAACACGTCCTGTTTTTGTTTACAGTTGCTCTGCATGAGTATGTTGTAGAGTCTGTTGAACTGGCAGGTTTGATTGCTGCGCATGGAGATACAACGGCGAGCAGTATTGCAAAAGTGGTGAATCAGGCATGTGGAACCTTTGTGTTTGAAGCAATTGATATGCCGATGGACTCTTCTTTTGATGCGATGATTGATAAAGTAAGGAGTTATCTGGAAGATATTCCGGGAGGAAGAGGAGTGATTCTGCTGGTAGATACAGGTTCTCTCAGCAGAATGTATACATTGATCAAAAACAGTCTGTCAGGGGATCTGATGATTATCAATAATGTTTCTACGGCAATTGCGCTCGATATCGGAATTAAAATACTGGGACATAGTTCCTTTACGGAAATTACACAGAGTACAAAGAAAATCTGTAGTTTTGATGTACAGTTTTTTGAAGGTCTTTCACAGGGAAAAAATATTGTCATATCCTGTATGTCCGGAGTGGGAATTGCGGAAAAGATTCAGGAAATGATGAAAAGCGTGCTCGGAGACTGCGGGCTTGATTTTATTACGATGGATTATAAGGAACTGATTCGGGTTTTGGGTGAAAAAGGGGAAAAATCCTTTGAGCAGACACTGTTGATTTTGACGACTTCATCACTTTCAGAAGAAGTAAAAACTCCATGGCTGAGTATGTATGATGTGTTGGATGGAAGTGGAGAACAGGTGCTGTGGGATTCCTTAAAGACAGTAATAAATCCGGAGCAGTTTGAAGTGCTCAAAAGAGAATTTGTAAAGTTTTTCTCAATGGAAGGTATCGTAAGCCGACTGCAGTTTTTGAACCCTGCGGTTGTAGTTCGGGAAGTAGAACTGATTTTGATGCGGTATGAAAAGTATTATGCATTGGAAATGTCGGGGCATGTGAGACTAAATTTGTATATGCACATTGCATTTATGTTTGAGCGTCTGATGATCGCACAGGATGGTTATGAGGAAGAACAACGGGAATTATCTGAGCAAGAGAAGGAGTTCTATCGGATTTCTCGGATTGTATTTGCGGAAGCAGAAAAAAAATACAGAATCAGATTGGATGAATATGAATTGTCGATGCTATACGAATTGTTTAAAAGACTGATTAAGTAGTAAAGAGGAAATTCGATGGGACTGGAACTGAAGGTTGAGCAGAAACAAAGGGTATATCAGAAGCAGATTGAGCAGGCACGCATCCTGCAAATGAATGCACAGGAAATTGCTGTGTATATTCAGGAAGTGGCACTGGAAAATCCGTTGATTGAAGTGGAAGAACTGGCAGAGGCACCGCTGGAAGAACTGGTGAGGGAAGATATGCGTAAGTCTGATGAAACAGGAGTAACGGCATCGGAGGATACCGACTGGAGCTATGCCGGCGGTCATCAGTTGTTAGAAGACTGGTGGACTCTTCAGGAAGAAAGCCTTGTGGATATAATACATCAGCAGCTGTTGAACGATGCCAATTGGGGAAAAGAAAAGAAAATTGTGGAAAAGTTAGCAGGATCATTGGACAGTAGAGGATATCTGGAGATTTCGGTGAAAAACTGGCAGAGTACATACCATGTTCGGTGCGGGAACTTCGGAGTGCGCTGGAGATACTGAAATCATTGGAGCCGGCCGGAATCGGGGCCGCCGATTTGAAGGAATGTCTGATTCTGCAGTTGAAGCGACAGAAAGACTCCCGGCTTGCGATTACTCTGGTAAAAAATTATCTGGAAGATCTGTCAAAACATAAAATTTCAGCAATTGCAAAAGAACTGGGAGAGGAAGAGGCGGCGGTAAGAGACGCATTTTCCAGAATCAGAACCCTGAATCCAAAACCAGGAAGAATATATGGGAGAAACACAGGGGGGTATGTAATACCAGATATTATTGTGTCAAAAGAACATGGAAAATATATAGCGGAATTGAATGAGGCTGTGTACCGGGAACTGAGGCTGAATGAATTCTATGTAAAACTGCGAGATTCGAAAGAGGCGGAGGTTCGGGAATATATTATGCAAAAGCAGGCGCAGGCAGAATGGCTGAGAGCATGCATAGAGCAGAGAAGTCATACATTGCAGAGGATTGCAGATATACTGGTTGATTTCCAGAGGATGTTTTTGGACTCGGGAAAGGATATGAAACCGATCAGACAGAAGGATGTTGCACAGATTATGGAGGTGAATGAATCAACAATCAGCAGGGCGGTGAAAGGAAAATATCTGCAGTGTGGCTGGGGCGTTTATGCACTGTCAGATTTTATGCCAAAAGGGACGGAGGAAGTCAGTAGCGATTCAGTGAAGCTGATGCTAAGAAATTTCATTCAAAGCGAAGATAAGAAGAAACCGCTGAGTGATCAAAAACTGGCGCAGAAACTGGGAGAAGAGGGAATACAGATCTCAAGAAGAACGGTGGCAAAATATAGGATGCAGATGAATATTCTGGATGCAGCAGGGAGAAGGGGGGAGTTCTGATATTGCACAATAAAAATAGAATTGGTTTATGTGGCTGTACTTTGGTGCAAAGGTGGACTGAAATACAGCCGTTTTTGTTTTTTCTAAAGAGATTTCAATAGATTTACGGTATGACTTCTAAAAAATGTCTTATACCTGTTGGGTAGAAATGTCGCAAGGAATAGTGCATGTGAATGCGCAGTTCGCATATGCACGTTGACTGTGCATAGTGGCTCACGGCAGATAGACTCTTCACTGATTTTAACCAATGATGTATTACAGACAGGGAAAACGTTATTTTTGTCTGAACGATCAAGATATTTCTTTGTTACCGAAATCCGTTGCTCTGTTTTTCTTTTTTTATAGCAAACCTCTTAAATAATGCAAGCTCTTTACAGAGGTGATAAAATATAGTGTAGGAGATGATAACATGCTACATAATGAAGCTAGAAAACTGGTATTGGAAGCCTGGGATAAAACGCACAATGCCAAGGAGATCGCAAAATATTTTTCAGTAAACCAAAGTACCATATACCGCCTTGTGGAAGAACGTGCACGCACTGGCAGTTATGAGACCAGAACGCAGCTGAGAGGACGGAAACCAATCCTTACAGAAAAGCAGCACCAAGATATTCTGGAACTTGTGCAGAAACAGCCTGATATCACAATGAAGGAAATCATTGAAAGCCTTAATTTGCCTGTAGGCAGCAAAGCCGTCAGGCGTTTTCTGATAAAACAAGGTTATACTTATAAGAAAAAGTCTTGCATGCAAAAGAACAGGAGCGTCCCCGATGTGCAGGCAAAGCGCAGCGCATGGATAGAAAACATATCTGATGCAAATGCAGAACATCAGATATATCTTGATGAAAGCGGCATTAATACAAACCTCACAAGACACTATGCACGTGCAGTACATGGGAAATGTGCCATTGATGCTGCCCCAATAAACACGCCTGCAGGAATACACCGTTTTGTCGTCCATTCGTCTTAACGGCAGTTTGGTATATACTACGTACCAAGGCGGAACAACCGCACAGCGGTTTCGTGAATACATGGAAAAACAGTTGATACCGAGTCTTGAGAAAGGCAATGTTGTAATTATGGATAATATGCGCTCTCATCATGCCAAAATAGTGACAGAACTTTTGGACAAGGCTGGTATTTCCTACCTGTATTTGCCGCCATACAGTCCGGATTTAAATCCTATTGAAAAAATGTGGTCAAAAATGAAAGCTATTCTCAGAAAGAATAAAATCTGTGTTGCCTCTGAACTGCCTGAAGTTGTAAAAGCGGCCTTAGAAACTATAAGCATGAATGATTGTAAATGGTGGTTTCACGCATGTGGAATTTGCGTTAATTAAGAGGATTACTATAGATGAATGCATATTTATCATACTTGGTTACAATTCTTTGAAATCCTTTGCATTCGCTGGATCAGGTAGATTGGATAGTCGTAAGAATCCACTACCACATGTATCTTGGTGCTTACACCACCTAGGCTGTGTCTGATTTTGCTTGGAAGCTATCCTATCATGAGAAGGCAATAGAAACACATGTTTTGTGCATTTTTAATTTTCAAACACGCTCTATCATATACAGTTACAAGAGTAAACAACCGGAACGAATGTTAACTTACAATAATAAAAGGTTGACAAAAGAACGTCTCTTTCGTATACTGGAACAAGAGTGTAAAGAAGGAGAACAAAACACATGGAGACAAAAGCAAAATTTCTCACAACGAAACAAATGACACTGATCGCATTGATGACAGCGCTGACCTGCATTCTGGGGCCGTTAAGTATTCCTCTACCGTTCAGTCCGGTGCCGATCTCATTTACAAACCTGGTGTTGTATTTCTCGGTTTTTGTACTGGGAACAAAATTCAGTACCATCAGTTATATTGTATACCTGTTGATCGGTCTGGTCGGACTTCCGGTATTTTCCGGTTTCAGTGGCGGTCCGGCAAAAGTGGCAGGGCCTACGGGCGGATATCTGGTCGGATTTGTGTTTTTGACAGTGATCGCCGGATTTTTTGTGGAGCATTTTAAAGGAAAACTGTCATTTGCCGTTCTTGGAATGGTACTTGGAACGATCGTATGTTATCTTTTCGGTACAATCTGGCTTTCTATGCAGTTGAATATCGGATTTGTGGCAGGACTTGGTGTCGGAGTATTTCCGTATATTCCGGGAGATCTGGTAAAAATTGCAATTGCCTGCATTATAGGGCCGAAAATCAGACGTGCTGTTGTAAGATAAAGGGATAGAATCTGCACTTTCGGACAGAATAAACAAGACATGATTTGTAATGGAAAGTGGGGAAATGATATGGAAGAACAGACAGGAAAGCTTTTAAAAGAATGCAGCAGTGGCTGCAAGATGGCGATCAACAGCCTGAATCAGGTGCGGGATTTTGTGAAGGATGAAAAGCTTCATCAGCTGCTGGATGAATACGACAAGAAACATAAAGCACTGGAGGAAGATATCAGCAGACTGCTGGAAAAACATGGAGAACAAGAAAAGGATCCGCATCCTGCCGCAGCTGCATTTTCCAGGATTACAACGGATGTGAAGCTGATGCTCCACGATGACAGCTCTCAGATTGCGAAGCTTCTGATGGATGGCTGTAATATGGGAATCCAGTCCATCGGAAAATTTCTCAATGAGTATGAAGAGGCGTCTTCTGAGAGCCGTTCGCTTGCAAAGAAGCTGCTCCGTATGGACGAACAGCTGATGAAAGAATTGAAACCATTCTTATAAAAACAGGATAAACAGTTAAAAAACTGACAGCAAAAGTTAACTCTCCATCCATTGGAGAGTTTTCTTTTCTTTGATACAATAAAAGCAGCAAAAGATCAGAGAAAAGAGAGGTGCAGATGGATGGAATTGAAAATTGGAAAACGAATTCAAGATCTTAGAAAACAAAAAGGACTGACGCAGGAACAGGTGGCAGCAGCACTCAATATTTCAGCGGCAGCAGTGTCCAAGTGGGAGACGGATACGACATATCCGGATATTACAATCCTAAATCCACTGGCAAGGCTTTTGGGCGTGAGTGTGGATGTTCTGCTGGACTTTCAGGAGCAGATGACGGAAGAAGAATGTATGAAGCGGATGGAGAAAGCGGATACACTGTTTTCGACAAGAAACTGGGAAGAAGGACAGCAGTACTGTGAAGAGCTTCTGAAAGAATTTCCGACAGACTTATTTCTGAAATTTCGGGTAGCTTCGACTTATATGCAGTATGCAGGTGCAAGCTTACAGGAAGAAATTTTGAAGCAGCAGATGGAACGAAGCATTACGTTGTTTGAAGAGAGCACAGCCAGCGAAAATGCGGAGATTTCCGAGACGGCATGGTATGTTTTATCCGGCTTATACTGTATGAATGAGGAATATGAAAAAGGGCTGGAAGCCGTAGAAAAACTGCCGCAGCCGGATTTTGATGCAAGAAGCATGAAGTCCAGTATCCTGTATCAGATGGGAAAACTGGAAGAATCAGAAAAACTGACACAGCGTTGTTTGTATGAAGAAATCCGCAATGCAGGTTTGTCTCTGGTCAGTCTGGCGAAAATTGCCGGAGAAGAAAGTGAGTATGAAAAGGCGTTTCGATTTCTGGATGCCGCACAGGAGCTGGAGACCTTATTTGAAGAAAGCCGTCTCGGAGGAGTCAATGTTATGGTATCCCAGATGAAACTTGGAATTCTGGTGAAGCAGGGGAAAAAAGACCAGGCACTTTCAGAACTGAAGCATCTGGTTATGGAGTATCTGAATATTGTACAAGGAAGAAAGACAGAGACTCCAATTTACTTTGACAAACTGGAATGGAATGAAAGTACTTCACCGAAACGGGGATATCTACTGGAAAATCTTCTGTGGCTGTTGGAGACAGAGGACGTATATGCAGAATTAAGAGCGGAAGATGTGTATCGGGAAATGGTAGAAAAAATTCAAAAGGAACTGGAAAAAAGCAGATAAAATTCGCCCCGCAAAAGTGGAAGAGAGCTTTTGCGGGGCGACCTTGTTTCTTATTTAATCTCAGCTCTTGCAGCTGCATCCTTGTAGTATTTGAAATCTGTAAAGATTTCTTCTTTGTAAGGATTCTTTTTCTTCTTTCTTGCAGTTCTTATAATGTAAATAAATGCTACAATATTTACGATCAGTGCAAGGAGACTGACAATCGTCATCATGGTCGGATCTGCATTTGTGCTTCCGCCGGTAGTGATTCCGTTTAAAGTACCGTCAGCATACAGTTTTGGAATGGTTGCCCATGGGAATACCTGTGTTCCGTCAGAGAATGTCTCCTGGAACAGAGGGAATACCTGCGCGAACATACACCAGATACAAAGCGTGTTGGCACGGTTCATGATCCAGCCGCCTTTGTTCCAGAGCAGTGCTGCGATTGTCGGTGCAAGCAGAAGTGCAACGCCGCAGAACCAGGAATGTGTCGGCAGACAGTTGTAGGTATAGGCGAAATTCCATACATCATAGACCAGGATGTAAACCCAGATCATATCCGGCCAGATCATGTCTTTTTTGTCTTTGGATGTGTAGACAGCCCACCATCCGGTCATACATAAAATATTGATGATTCCGGCAATTCCGTTAAATACGTTGTGCCATCCTCCGTACAGCCATACATCTTCAGAGGACAGCCACCAGGAATACCATCCGTTGATGGCAGATTCAAAATCACTTGCAACGGCGATCAGAATATTGATGGCAACGATTGCAAACGGATACGCTTTGAACCAGTGAGCTTTTCCGATTCCCCATTCATATTTGATCATCATAAATCCGATACATCCTGCAAGTGCGGCATAAAGCTTGGCGTAGTGGAACCATCCATTCATATATAGATATGTCTGGTTATTGAGTGCCCAGGAAGCTCCTGTTTTTGCCCCGACGGCAATTGCAATAAAATAAACAGTCAAAATAGCCGGGATGACAAAAAACATTAAAATACCGCCGGCTTTGGTCCGTCTGGAAACTTCGTTTAACAGAATCAGTGCAGCGAGTACGCCAAGCATCGCGATCCACTGCGGCAGGGCGTTTTCACCGTAAACATGAAATAACATAATCTTTTTCCTCTTTTCATTCCTTTTATTGTGCTTCAATTTCCTTGATATTACATTCATCTCCGCACACGAGATACGTGTTCGGGCTTTTACAATATGGGCACTGTCTGCCGAATTCCACTGTAGGATACGTCTGGCGGCAATCCTCACAGTAAGTAGTGGCAGGGAGTATCTCGATTTTCAGTTCTGAATGTTCGATCAGCGGAAATTTTTTGCGGTAGTATTTCCAGCAGTCTGTCAGGTAATCAGGGACGATTGTGCTCACTTCCCCGATTTCCAGAGTGACAGAGCCGATTTCGCTTAAATTGTTTTCTTTTGCAACATTTTGAAGCGTTTTTGTAATGTGAACAATAATTCCCAACTCATGCATAATGTGTTCCTTTATGATTTCTTTTTCAGTTTGATCTTAATGGCACGTTTGGCTGCATAAGGAAGGATTCCTTTTAGCTTGTCTTCTGCAGTACGCATCCGGCTTGCCTCAGGAAGATCCCGGCTTAAATGGATGGCATCAAACTCGCATTTTGTGGTACAGAGTCCGCAGCCGATGCATTTATTTTCATCCACGACAGAAGCTCCGCATCCGAGACAGCGACCTGCTTCGATCTTGACTTGTTCTTCTGTGAGAGAAGAACGCAGATCGCGGAAGGTTTCTTTTGCGATTCCGGATTTTTTACCCGGTATCTGTCTTTTTGCCGTGTCAAATTCTTCGATGTCAAGGTTGTTTTTATCAAGCTCGACAAACTGACGCAGATCACGGCCAAGTGTCAGCGAGTGGCCTTTATGTACAAAGCGGTGGATGGATACGCAGCCCTGTTTTCCGGCAGCAATCGCATCAATGGCGAATTTCGGCCCGGTAAAGACATCACCGCCGACAAAAATATCCGGTTCTGCGGTCTGATAGGTGACAGGATCTGCCTGTGCAGTCTGATTTGGACGAAGCTCTACAGCGGTGTCTTTTAACAGATTACCCCAGAGGATCGTCTGCCCGATGGAGAGCAGTACATTTTCACATTCCAAGGTGATACAGTCATTCTCATCATAGACCGGAGCAAATCTGTGATTTTCATCAAATACAGAGATACATTTTTTCAACACGATACCTGTTACAGCTCCGTTTTCAGTGAGGATTTCTTTTGGTCCCCATCCGCACTGAATCTGGATATCTTCTTCTTTTGCCTCTTCTACTTCATCACGGGCTGCCGGCATTTCTGCCTCGGATTCCAGACAGTACATGGAGACAAGCTCACTTCCGGTACGAAGCGCGGTCCTTGCAACGTCGATGGCAACGTTTCCGCCGCCGATCACCACAGTACGGCCATTCAGATGAACAGAATCTTCATTCAGGTTTACACTGCGTAAAAATTCCACACCGGTTGTCACGCCTTTCGCATCTTCCCCCGGGATTCCGGTTTTTCGTCCGCCCTGTGCACCGATCGCAATATAAAACGCCTGATATCCCTGTGCACGGAGTTCAGGGATCGTGATATCTTTGCCGATTTCCACGTTGTAACGGAATTCAATTCCCATTTGTTTTAAAATGTCAATTTCTGCTTCAATTACTGATTTTTCCAGACGGAAGGGTGGGATTCCATTCATCAGCATACCACCTGCACGGGATTCTTTTTCAAAAATCGTAACCGGGTATCCTTTTGTACGCAGATAGTAGGCGGCGGACATTCCGGCAGGACCGGCACCGATCACGGCAATTTTCTGAGTGAATTGTTTTCCTTCATGATTCTCGCAAAGCGGAACAAAGCGGGTATTTTCCTTTAACTCCTGTTCTGCGATAAACCGCTTGATCTCATCAATAGCAACAGCCTGATCAATGGTCGCTCGGGTACATGCATCCTCACAGCGGCGGTTACAGATTGCACCGCAGACTGCAGGGAACGGGTTTTCGGTCTTGATCAGTTTTAATGCGTCAAGATAGCGTCCCTCAGCCGCCATCTTAATATAGCCCTGTACGGAAGATGAGCAGGACAGGCAGTCTTACAAGGAGATGTACCGGTGTCATAGCAGTTGATTTTGACATGATCCCGGTAATCCGGAGCCCATTTGTCCGGTCCCCATTTTTCCGTATCCGGAAGCAGGGATTTCGGATAGGAAATCTCGCCTTGTTTTGTACACAGCTTCTGCCAAGTTTGGCAGCGCCTACTGGACAGACCTCCACACACTGACCACAGGCAACGCATTTGCCTGCTTCCACATGGGCACGGTAGGCAGAGCGGGACATATTCGGTGTGTTGAACAACTGAGATGTACGCAGTGCATTGCAGACACCAGGTGCACAGTTGCAGATGGCGAAGATCTTATCTTCCCCGTCAATATTGGTGATTTGATGTACAAATCCGTTTCTCTCGGCGCGCTCCAGAATTTCCAGAACTTCCTCCTGTGTGATGTAATGGCCTTTTCCTGTTTCTACCAGATAATCTGCCATATCACCGACACCGATGCACAGATCTCCTTCGATTTCGCCGCAGCCTTCGCCACGCACGCGTTGCTGACGGCGGCAGGAACAGGCGCCGACTGCATATTTGTCCTGATATTTTTTCAGCCAGTGGGAGATATGCTCCACACTTGCGGATTCCTGCTTTGCAGGAATTGCCTTTTCTACAGGAATGACATGCATTCCGATTCCGGAGCCTCCCGGCGGTACCATTGGTGTGACCTTTTCCAGAGGCAGTCTGGACATATTTTCAAAGAAATCTGCCAGAATCGGGTGTTCTTCCACCTGCTTGTCATTCATCATCATAAATTCTGCGCAGCCGGGAACAAACATCGGCAGGACATACTGCTTATGATGGTCGGCGTTCTCCCAGTTATATTCGATCATGCCGATCACGGACATTTCATCCAGCAACTTTTGCACACGTTCTGGATCTTTGCCGGATTTTCGGGCAATCTGTTCCAGTGTCATTGGTTTTCTGACCTTCATGGAAAGACAGACCTCTGCCATTTCATCAGTCAGAACTTCCGCGAGTCCCCAATACTCGGGATCCTCCACTGTGACTTTCACACCGACACGGTCAGTGATCATCTGTCCCAGCTTCAGGATCAGTTTACGTTCTTCTTTCATTCCTTTACTCCTTTTTCATTTGATTCATTCCAGGAACTGGTTTCTTCTTTCAGCCAGTCGATCCATTCGTCCATGCCCTCCCCGGTGCGGGCAGAGATCGGGATGATCTTCATATCCGGATTCAGCTTCAGTACCCGCTTTTTACATTCTTCCAGATCAAAGTCAAAGTAAGGAAGAACATCGATCTTGTTGATCAGAAGGCACTGGCATACCTGAAACATCAGTGGATATTTCAGTGGTTTATCGTCTCCTTCCGGAACACTTAAGATCATGGCATTTTTCACAGCGCCTGTGTCAAATTCTGCAGGACAGACCAGGTTGCCCACATTTTCCAAAATGGCAAGATCTACATCACTGGTATCCAGCTCCAAAAGCCCTTGCCTTGTCATATCTGCATCCAGATGACACATTCCCCCCTGTGTGCAGCTGAATGACTTTGGCTCCGGTTTCGCTGATCGTATCTGCATCTACAGCGCTGTCAATGTCAGCTTCCATGACTCCGATGCGAAAATCATGTTTCATAGCATCTATTGTTTTAGTCAGAGTGGTGGTCTTCCCTGCTCCGGGAGACGACATCAGATTTAAAAGAAATGTTTTGTCTTTTTTTAATTCTGTCCGCACTTTATCTGCTTCCAGGTCATTGTCAGCGAAGACACGCTGTTTGATTTCATAAACTTTGTACATAATCCTCTCCAGTCCTTTAAATATTAAAAAAGTATAAATAAAGTGTAAAGCAGAACTAAAAGAAAGTTAAATGTTTTTTGGACACAATGTATAAGAATTAACTTTCTAAGAAAGAAAAATAAGACAAATACAACATGATATAGACGAAGTGTTGAGTAAAATAAAAAGAGCCAAAGCTCACGCAATCATTGCGTTTACTTTGGCTCTGATTTTATGAAAATTAGAAATTAAACTTCCGGACCAGCAGAAACTAAAGCTTTTCCAGCTTCATTTCCTTCGTATTTAGCAAAGTTCTTAACAAATCTCTGTGCAAGATCTTTTGCTTTTGTCTCCCACTCAGCAGCATCTGCATAAGTGTCACGTGGGTCAAGAATGTTTGTATCTACACCTGGAAGCTCTGTTGGTACTTCGAAGTTGAAGAATGGGATCTTCTTAGTAGGTGCATTTACGATGTCTCCGTTTAAGATTGCATCGATGATACCGCGAGTATCTTTGATAGAGATACGTTTTCCTGTTCCGTTCCATCCTGTGTTCACCAGGTATGCTTTTGCTCCGTTTGCTTCCATTTTCTTAACAAGTTCTTCTGCATATTTTGTAGGATGCAGCTCTAAGAATGCCTGTCCGAAGCAAGCTGAGAATGTTGGTGTAGGCTCTGTGATTCCACGTTCTGTACCAGCAAGTTTTGCTGTGAATCCAGACAGGAAGTAGTATTCAGCCTGCTCTGGTGTCAGAACAGATACCGGAGGAAGTACTCCGAATGCATCTGCAGACAGGAAGATTACATTCTTAGCTGCCGGTGCAGAAGAAACCGGACGTACGATGTTCTCGATGTGGTTGATCGGGTAAGATACACGAGTATTTTCTGTAACACTCTTGTCATTAAAGTCGATCTTTCCTTCTGCATCCAGAGTTACGTTCTCAAGAAGAGCGTCACGTCTGATTGCATTGTAGATGTCCGGCTCAGATTCTTTGTCAAGGTTGATAACTTTTGCGTAGCATCCGCCTTCAAAGTTGAATACTCCGTTGTCATCCCATCCGTGCTCGTCATCACCGATCAGAAGACGTTTCGGATCTGTAGAGAGTGTTGTCTTACCTGTTCCTGAAAGTCCGAAGAAGAGTGCTGTGTTCTCTCCGTTCATGTCTGTGTTTGCAGAACAGTGCATAGAAGCGATACCTTTCAGCGGCAGGTAGTAGTTCATCATAGAGAACATACCTTTTTTCATCTCTCCGCCGTACCATGTGTTTACGATAACTTGCTCACGGCTTGTGATGTTGAACATAACAGCTGTCTCAGAGTTAAGTCCGAGCTCTTTGTAGTTTTCAACTTTTGCTTTAGAAGCGTTGTAAACAACGAAATCTGGTTCAAAGTCTTTTAATTCTTCTTCTGTAGGCTGGATGAACATGTTTGTAACAAAGTGTGCCTGCCAAGCAACCTCAACGATGAAACGGATTGCCATACGTGTATCTTTGTTAGCTCCGCAGAATGCATCTACAACGAACAGTCTCTTGTTAGAGAGTTCTTTCAATGCGATGTCTTTTACTGTAGACCATGCTTCTTCAGAAGCCGGGTGGTTATCGTTCTTATATTCATCAGAAGTCCACCATACAGTATCTTTAGAGTTCTCATCCATTACAATGAATTTGTCTTTAGGTGAACGTCCTGTATATACTCCAGTCATTACGTTTACTGCACCGAGTTCACTTTCCTGACCTTTTTCAAAACCTTCCAGTTCAGGTTTTGTCTCTTCTTCAAATAATGTCTCGTAAGAAGGATTGTACACAATTTCTGTAGTTCCAGTAATGCCATACTTGGTTAAATCAATCTGTGCCATGTTACGTTAACCTCTTTTCTTATATAGTAATAATGCAATGAACTGCAAATGCAGACATAGCAATATCCCTACCACAATTATACATATTTGATGGACAAAATCAATAAAAAAACGATAAAATATTGTAGAGGTTTTCAATTTGCAAAAGGAAAAAAATGAAGATAGAGCAAAAAAATCAAAAAAATGAGGAAGAAAATTGCGGGGAATCGTGTAAAATAAAACAGAATGTTTGACAGGAGGACGAAATGCATCTGACAGAAGATACACTGGTATTTGAAAAAGGATTTGAATTTGCAGTATATCCGTATGTGGCAAAGGTTCAGGAAAATGATGAAAACTCGTTTCACTGGCACAGGTATTGCGAGATTACGCTGGTGGAAAAAGGCAAAGGCAGATACTTTGTCAATGGAAGAGAGTACTGCATGGAAGCAGGCGATCTGATTATTTTTAATAATACAGAACCCCACGGATGGATTGGAACGGAGGAAGATATGCATCTTCTGGTGATGATTTTTCAGCCGGAATTTGTATCAGATAAGCTGGATGTTTCGGGGGAAGATTATCTGCGTCCATTTGCAGAGCGCGGCGGTAACTTTCAAAACCGGATCGGACACAAGGACAAAGAAGCGGACGGAATTCGAAGGATCATGTGGGAGATACAAAAAGAAGAACAGGAAAAAGAAATTGGATACCGGAAAATGATCAAAGCAGACGTGCTGCGTATCTTGACGCTGCTGATCCGGCATTATCAGGATGTTTCGAAGTCCAATGCATGCTTAAAAGAAAAGAATGCAGCGATGCACCGGCTGGGAGAGGCATTTCGGTATATAGACGAGCGATATAAAGAAAAACTGACCCTGGAAGAGGTGGCAGCTTCCTGTCATATGAGTACGAATTATTTTTCGACCTATTTTAGAAAAGCTGCCAATATGAATTTTAGTGAGTATGTATCCAGACTTCGCATTAAAGAAGCAAGGCGTCTTTTGCGGACTACGTATTTATCTGTAACGGAGATCGCCTATGAATGTGGATTTCAAAATCTGTCGAATTTTTATCGCACATATCATAAGTTTTTTGACAGATCACCGAAGGATGAAAGAAAATAAGCGTTTATTCTTCGTGATTTTTTCGATATTGCAGTGGTGAAATCCCGAAATGCTTTTTAAATGTTCTGCTGAAATAACCCTGATCTTCATATCCGGTCAGAGTCGCAATCTGGCTGATTGTCAGTTCCGGATTATAAATGAGAAAGGAACAGGCTTTTTTCAGACGAAGTGAGTTTAAATATTTAATGGGAGTACAGTTATATTCCTGCAGAAATATTTTGGTAAGGTAGCTCTGTGAGTAGTTCATTGTCTGGGCGATAATGCTTAGATTGAGATTGTCCTGATAGTGAGTGGTAATAAACTCATGGAGCAGTCTGGCAATTTTGGCAGGTACAATATGCGTGTAGTCTTCAGAAAAATAACTTTGATAACTTTCTTTTTCTAATTCCAGGTCTTTTTGAAGACCAAACAGCACTTCGTGAATGTCATCCAGAGAAACCGGCTTTAAAAGATAGTCATATACTTTTAAATGGAGCGCTTCTCTGGCATATTCGAAATCAGAAAAGCCGCTGATGATAATAAATCTTATGTCGGGATAATGTTCCCTTACCCTGGAAAGGAGTTCCATTCCGTCCATGACAGGCATACGAATGTCTGTCATGAGAAGGATGGGGGAATGTTCTTTTACCAGTCTAAGGCATCTGTGCCTGTCTGGGCAGAACCAATTACTTTAAATGCAGGGTGTGCATTTACTTTTTGGATCAAATTATTTAAAATTAATTCTTCGTCTTCTGCAATGATGACTTCGTATTGCATATCATTTCTCCTTTCGACAGAAGGCTCCGATTGCGGTGAAAGCATGTCCTTCTTCTGTGTTTCCATATTCAAAGATAAAATCATGTTCGAAATAGATCGACATTCGAATATAAATATTCGCAAGTCCTAACCCGTTTATTTGTAGTTTTGGCATTTCTGAAGAATTGGAAGCAAAAGTCTGGATTTGTGTGTCCAGATGTTGGATTGCTTCTTCCGAAAAACCTGGGCCGGTATCTTCTACGCAGATCTTCCAGAAATCATCCTGGATGATGCTGTAAATTTTGACTCTCCAGGGCGGGGAACAATTCGTGCCATATTTCAGTGCATTTTCCACCAGAGGATGAATGCAGAGTTTGGGGAGCGTGATGTCCAGCAAAGAATCATCAATCTGAAGTTCGTAGTGGAGACTGGATTGATTTCTCATTTTCATACAGTATAAATATTCTTTGATATAGTCAAGTTCTTCTCGGATACTGACGACCCGTGTTTTAAAGTCTGTGACGTAACGCATGATCCGTGACAGATTCTGGCACATACCTGCGACAGACTTTGTGTCTCCATTTTCGGCCAGGATCATAATACTGGAAAGAGAGTTATAATAAAAATGCGGACTCATTTGAGACTGGAGCGCAAGAGATCGGGCTTCCAGTTCTGCTTCCTGGACTTTTAGAAGTTGATCCCGGGAGGCTCTTAATTTCTGATTCATTTCTGAAAATGAATCGTATAATTCTTTTAATTCGACAGAAAAAACCGGATAAGATGCCGGAGATTCCAAGCCCAGGTTAGAAAGCTGCATTCTTTGAATGATATGTTTCAAATGGGCAATTGGATGAGCCAGCCGTTTGGCTAAATAGTGAGAAACAATACTGGCAATCAAGATTATAATGATAACAAAAATAAACAGTACCCGGGTAAGGGCATTCAATGGAGAAAGAATATCTGCTTCATCCTGGACTGCATAGTAGGTCCAGCCGGTATAGTCAGAAGGAAGAGCAGTCAGATATTCTTTTTGTAAAGTGTTTGGATTTGTTATTTGTTCCACTGTTGTACCATTGAAAGAAGTTCCTGTATTAGATTTGGAAATAGAAGGATAATTGGGAATTTCCAAATCTGGCTGGTAGGGATATATCAGTTCATTCCGCTCATTGTAGATATAAATTCTGGTCGGTGTAGTTGCTTTTTTTTCGAAACGTATGATCGCATTAAAAAGACTTTTACAATTTTTGACAGTTTCCACGATTCCAACAGTTTTTCGATTGGAATTTACATAAGTACGATACAGAGAAATCACATCCGTGGTGTAAGCGCTGATCTTTTTTTCATAAGGGGTGCTGAGAAATAAGGAACCCTTTTTAGATAGGACAGGCTGATACCAGGACAGGGATTCCAGATCGATATGGGTAAGCTTTTGTACAGAGTCCACCTGAAGACAAGTTCCTTCCAGATCATAAAGATAGATATAATCTGCCCTGCTGTTCGTTCCGTTGAGCATCACAAAAAGATCAGCCAGCCGTTTGTAAGAATTTCGATCCTGATTCAGATTGAAGTCATATGACAGGGTATTTTCTACAATGCTGCTGTAATTGATGTTGATGGAAACATTATCCATGTCTTCAATATTTGCTTCCACAGAATCTTTCAGAGTCAGATTGTTGTTGTATAAACGTTCAAAGGCTTCGTCTTTTAGTTTGCCGGAGACAAAGACATAAAAGAACATACTGAATGTTCCGAGAAAAAATAAAATGATTCCCAGATAGGCGAGATATAACTGTGTCTGAAGTTTTCGGTGTCCTTTGAAAAACATATCTAAAATCCTTTCGAAAAAATCTGAATTATTATACTATAAGACTAAAACAGAAAATGGAAAATAGCAATGTATTTATGAAAAAGAAATAAAAAGTGTAAAAAAAGTACAAATTATATCTTGAAAAATGCATAGATTTCTCATATTGGATTCGGTAGAATATAGCCATCAAGAAAGGGACGAAACAAGGAGGAGAAGCATGAAAAAGAAAGTATTAGCAGCAGTGTTATGTGCGAGCATGGTAATGACAGCACTGGCCGGATGCGGAAAATCAGAGTCGGGAGAGGGAAAAGAAAAAAGCGAATTTTCAGGAGAAACATTGAGTATTCTGACATCGGCAGGCTGGATGGACAATCGATATGATGACACAATTGAGCGATTTGAGGAAGAATATGATGTTACAGTAGATCTTCAGACGATTCCTGCAGATCAGTATTCTGATCTTCTTCAGTCAAAACTGACGACAGATTCCTGCGCAGATGTGTTCTGGATTCAGTCTAATCCATTTGCAATTGAGTCAGTCATCGTAAATCCGGAAGAATACTGTATTGATTTTACAGGTGCAGAATGGGAAAAAATTATGCCTGAGACAAGACTTTCATCCTGCAAATATGATGACAAGTTATATGGATTGCAGATTTATCACAATTCCCCGGATTGTGTAATGGTATATAATAAAACATTATTCGAAGAGAATGGATGGAAAGTGCCGACAACATACGAAGAGTTCAAAAAACTGTGCGGCGAGATACAGGATGAAGGGATCACGTCATGGTATATGCCTGGAGCAGACGGATGGCAGCATCAATTGTCATTCTTCCAGATCGGAGGAGTTTATGAAGCGGCAGAACCTGGATTATATGAAGCTCTGAATACAAACAAAGCAACATTCTCAGGGAATGAATTGATGCAGAAATCCCTGGAACAGTTTAAAGAATTTTCAGACTTGGGATATTTTGGAGAGGACTGGATCGGAACGGATTCTTCCAATCTGATCAATGCTTTAGGTGATCGAGAAGCAGCAATGGTAACATCCGGATCAGGAGTTATTAAACAGATTAAAGAAGATACTGCGACAGAAGATGAATTTGGATTATTCCTTTGTCCATTTGCAGACAACCAGTATTATCCTACCAACCCAAGCGGACCAACCATGTTTGGGTATAAAAAATCAGAACATCCGGAACTGGTAAAAGAATTCTTTAACTTTGTGACAACAACAGAAAGTCTGCAGGAGATTTTGGACAACTCACCGGTATTTACAAATCTGGATGTACTGGACGAAAATCTGGAACAGCACTGGCTGCCGGAAGAAGAGGAATTTATGGCAAGTCTGACAGAAGAGCAGATGAAGACACCGGTATTACAGACAGGAACAAAATACACCAATGATTTCTGGAATCAGTTTGGTCAGGACTTGGTGGCATATTGCAGGGAACGATTAAGGATGCGGATGAAATTCTGAAAAATATGGATAAAAACAGAGCAGAAGCTGCAAAAACAGCAAAGGATCCGAACTGGCAGTAACCAGATAAAGCAGGAGAAGATTCAAAAGAGTGAAAGTAGAATGCCATATTTTGTTCACTGGAAATGGAAACAAAATATGGCATTATTTATGAAAAGAAAGTGGTGATACTGTGAAAAAAAATAAGATATATCCATGGTGGTTTTTGGTAATACCGTTATTGTTTTATATTTGCTTTTTCCTAAGTCCCAGCCTTTTGGGAGTTGGATATTCCTTCACGGACTGGAGTTCCAGAAGTGCAATAGATGGGACACATTTCGTAGGACTGAAAAATTATATTGAAATTTTTACCTCTGATACAGATTATGCGTCGGGAATTCTGCATACGCTGATGTTTACCGTTGTTTCGAATATTGTGAAACTGATTCCGGCGCTTCTTCTTGCGGTGATGCTGCAGGAAGGGCTGAGAGGAAAAGGAATTTACAGAACGATTTTATATCTGCCGTCGATTTTGCCGTTCGTAATTATCGGAATCGTATTTAAAAGTATTTTTAATTTTGATCACGGTCTTCTTAATACGGTGTTAGAGGCATTAAATCTTGAGTTTTTGCAGCAGAAATGGCTGTCTGATCTGGATGTTGTATGGAAATCGATTTTCGGAGTAGATGCATGGCGAGGCATCGGATACTGTATGACGATTTTCCTGGCGGGATTGCAGACGATTCCAAAATCACTATATGAAGCAGCCAAAATTGATGGCGCTAATTTCTGGCAGCGTTTGAGATACATTACGCTTCCAATGCTTTCAGGGGCAGTGATGATCAATCTTGTGTTTGGTATTACATATGGTCTGAAGGTATTTGATATCGTCTATGTGCTGACAAATGGTGGTCCGGGACACGCGACAGAAGTGTTGACAACATATTCATTCCAGTTATATTCGACAGGTAATTATGGAATGTCTACAGCGTTGAATGCAATTCTGTTGTTGATTACCGCAGTGATAGGGATTGTGGTGGTTCGAACAATGAGCAAGAGAGAGGTGCAGCAGTAAATGAAAAAAACAGTGAGTAATGTTTTGAAACATCTGGTATGTATCAGTCTTTGTATCGTGGTAATCCTTCCGTTTTATATGGTGTTTATTAACTCTTTAAAACCAAAGGCAGAGGCTGCGAGAATGAGTCTTGCACTTCCGACAGAGTGGCATTTTGAAACATATCTGGAAGTGATCGAAGAGGCGAATCTGGTACAGGGATTTTTTAATTCTTTGACCTATGCAGGGATTTCCACCACGATTGGAGTGCTGGGATGTGCGATGGCAGCATTTGTTATGGCAAGAAACAAAACAAAGATTAATAATTTTTTATATTATTTTGTAATCTGCGGACTGTTTTTCCCGATCAACTATGTAACATTAGTAAAAGTGCTTCAGACCTTCAATCTGGCCAATACAAAGCCGGGAATCATTATTGCATTTATCAGTTCCATGATCCCTTTCTGTATTTTTACAATACGGAACTTTATTTCTTCGATCCCGGTGGAGTTGGACGAAGCTGCGATCATAGATGGATGTGGACCGTTATCGTTATTTTTTAAAGTAGTTGCACCATTGATGAAGCCAACGATCGTAACCTGTTTTATTTTACAGTTTATGGGAATATGGAGCGACTTTTTGACTCCGCTGTACTTGTCAAATTCAAGCAAGATGTATCCAATGACAATGGCAGTATATCAATTTTTTGGGAAGAATAAAAACTGGTGGCATTTCGTCTTTGCAGATATTATCCTGACCTGTATTCCGGTTATTATCGTATATTTGATCGGGCAGAAATATATCATTGGCGGAATGACATCCGGCGGCGTAAAAGAATAAGGAAGTAAGCATATGAGACTTGTGTATGAAAAACCGGCATTACGCTGGGGAGAAGCGCTCCCGCTTGGAAACGGGCAGATTGGAGCCATGGTTTATGGCGGAGCAGACTGTGAAGAAATCGACTTGACAGAACATACATTTTATAGTGGAGAGGTGGAGAAAACTGCAAACCGGGAAGCGCTGCCGAGGCTTTTCAAAAGATGAGAAAAGCGGAACAGACAGGAGATTACGATCAGGTACATCGGGAAGCAAAGCAGTTCATCGGAAGACGAGAAAATTACGGGACACATCTGCCGACCGGGAAATTGTATATAAAATACCAGATGGGAGAGGCGGTACAAGAATATGAAAGAGGACTGGAGCTGGAAACAGGAAAGGTCTGGGTTTTAAGAAAGAGCGATAAAGTGCGGATTTTTGAAGAAATCCGTACTTCCCATCCGGATAAGGTGTTGCTGGTGTCTGTTGAATGCAGCGGTAAGATGGATTTAAAGCTCTGGTTTGAACCATATAATCAGGAAGGCGGAATGGAACCCACAGAGGTTGGAATTCGCTTTTTTGCGGATGCATTTGAAATGCTGCATTGTGATCAAAAATGCGGAGTCCATTTGGAGGGCGCTCTGAAAGTTGTGACAGATGGAGAAACAGAAAGTGACGAGAGTGGTCTGTGGATCAGAAAGTGTACAAATGTACAGATTTACCTGGCGATGGAAACGGATTTTGAGAACAAGGACCTTTCGGACAGGTGTATGCATCAGATTGCTTTTGCGCGCTGTATAAGTGCGGTGCAAAAAGGAGCAGCAGAAGTGATCAGAAGACATGAGGAGGATATAAAACAGTTTACGGAGGGAACCCGGCTGGAAATCGAAGGAACTGATTCGGTTTCGGAGAAGATTCCGTTGATGTTTCAATATGGCAGATATCTGTTGTTTTGTTCCTCCAGAGAAGATTCAAAACTTCCGGCACATCTACAGGGGATCTGGAATGATAATGTAGCCTGCCGTATTGGGTGGACATGTGATATGCATCTTGATATCAATACGCAGATGAATTACTGGCCGGCAGAATTTTCCGGCATGGGATTTGTCGCAGAGCCGCTGTATCGTTGGATTGAAGAAAAATTGATACCGGAAGGCAGAAAAACAGCGCGTCTGTCCTATGGGATGAAAGGTTGGGTCGGCGAAATTGTATCAAATGCATGGGGATATGCGGCACCTTACTGGGCTTCTCCGATTGCGCCTTGTCCGACAGGCGGAGTATGGATCCTGACACATCTATGGGAACATTATCTTTACACCAGGGATCAGAGATTTCTGGAAGAAGTATTTCCTTTGATAGAGGAGGCTGTTGAGTTTTTCCTGGAGTATGTGTATCAGACAGAATCGGGAAAATATACTTGCGGACCGTCCGTTTCCCCGGAAAATAGTTTCCTATATAATGGAAATGCAAGGCAGATCAGTTCGGCTGTACTTATGAAATTTTAATGATACGGGAATTGTTCTTTATTTATAAAAAGGCGTTAGATATTTTAAAAATGCCGAAAAAGGAACAGGATATAAAAATTTCGGAAATTTATGAAAATCTGCTTCCGTACCGGGTGCTGGAAAATGGATGCATTGCGGAATGGGATCATGATCTTCCGGAAGCAGATCCACAGCATCGGCATACCAGCCATTTACTTGGCCTGTTTCCGTTTGCGCAGATCACTCCGGAAGAGACACCGGATTTATGCGAAGCGGCAGAAAAGACCTTGCAAAGAAAGCTGACACCGTCCGAAAACTGGGAGGATACAGGATGGGCGCGATCCATGCTGATGTTGTATGAAGCACGGCTTCAACATGGAGAAAAAGCATATGCGCATATCTGTCATATGATGGAACATCTCCTGGAACCCAATTTTATGGTATATCATCCGCCGACAAGAGGGGCAGGCGCATTTGACCATGTGTACGAATTAGATGGAAATACAGGGTTGTGCAGTTGCATTGGAGAAATGCTGATACAAAGTCATAGGGGGCGGATTCGATTTTTGCCTGCGCTTCCAAAGAACTGGAAAAATGGAAAAATTTCTTCGTTTCATGCAAGAGGAAATTTAGAAATTGATCTGGAATGGAGGGAAGGCGTATTTTATCGGGCTGTTTTAAAAAGTGAGATACCGCAAAATGTATCGATTTATCTGGAAGATGCGAATTGTAATGTAAGAGTGGAAAAAGAAACAGAAATTACAAGTCAGGATTTTATAAAGAAATAGAATACCGCTTCTGTATTCACGGTAATGCAGAAGCGGTATTTTAAGATCAGTCAAAAGAAATATTGTGCGCAGCCAGAATGTCTGATACTTTGATTACATTTCCGGTTTCTATACTTTTTTCCATTGCCTCCATAATTGCAAGAGTATGGATCCCTTCTTTTAAGTCTGGTTTTGGGGTGATTCCCTGATCCAGACAAAGAGCAAATTCTTCCATATAATTCTGATATTCTCCGGCGTGGTGTGTCCATCCTTCAAAACGGAAATAGTAATCTACCATGTCAGAATAATCATGGCTGACAGCGGTTTTTTGGACCGGAGCAAAATTGGTTTCATATTTTAGATGTGGATATCCGGCGCGGCTGATCCCTTCGGTACCTCTTAATGTACAGCTGATAGACTGTTCTACACCGGAACCAAGGGTGGGTTCTGCATAAACGCCGCTGACACTTGCGCAGATCCCGGAAGTATCTTTTAAAATGAATTTCATAGTGTCAGGTACAGTCAGCTGATAGTCTTTTGTGTTCTGGCTGGTAACGCCGACTCCATATACTTCTTCGATATCCGGGAGATACCAGGCGGCAAGGTCTACTGCGTGGATCATGAAGTTGTACATCCATGAAAATCCACTGCTTCTGCTCCATGCACGTTCCAAAAACCAACGGGAATCACTGATATAATGAGTTTCCAGTGTGACCAGGTCTCCATGCTTTCCGGCTTCAAAATCTTTTCGCTGGCGTCTGGCAGGTTCGAAATAGCGGGAACTTTGGCCGATGAAAACATGTCGTCCGGATTTTTTCTGGAGTGTTAAAAGTTCGTTTGCATCTTCCAGAGAAGTCATGAGTGGTTTGGTACAGATGACATCTTTTCCTGCTTCCAGAGCCATGCGGATGTGAAGAGAATGAAGCTGATCTGGTGTATAGATTCCAATGACATCAATTTGTGGATCACGAAGCAGATCTTCGTAACGTGTGGTGTAATCTGTGAGACCAAATTCTTTGCAACGCTGCTGGCAGAGTGATTCGTTTAAGTCACAGATATTGCCGATCTCCCAATGAGGACTGCTTAATGCGGCGGAAATGACGCTGCGCCCTTCTCCAAGTCCAAGAATCCCGAGTCGTATATTTTCTTCATATTAAAATCCTCCATAAAATAAAGTGTTGTGTGATCTGGTTATAGAATATCAGGGAGAGGAGGAAAAAACTTGCTTTATTTTCCGAAAAAATTTTCATATTTTCATTTTCTTTTTTGAAAGAGTTTTTAAAGAGTACACAAGAAACACCTTGACTTCCCCATAGTGATATGATACAATTTTCTGGCGAATGGAAGTAGGTCTTTTTTTTATGCCTAAAATTAGATGGGGTCGCAGCCATCAAAGTAACATGTAAAAAGTAAATAAAAAGCGAGGTGGAAGTTGTGCGCACAAGAATCACATTGGAATGTACGGAATGCAAGAATCGTAACTACAACATGACTAAGGATAAGAAAACACATCCGGACCGTATGGAGACAAAGAAGTACTGCAAATTCTGTAAATCACACACACTGCACAAAGAAACGAAATAATCGTTGGAAGGAAGTGGATGTATGAGTGGAAAGACAGGAAAAGCAGAAAAAGCTCAGAAGTCAAGCTGGTTTAAAGGAATGAAGCCGAATTTAAAAAGATTGTCTGGCCGGATAAGAACACACTTGCAAAGCAGACAGCTGTAGTTGTAATCGTTTCTGTATTGATGGGCGCATTGATCTCTGTGATCGATGTACTGATGAAATATGGGATTGACTTTCTGATAAAATAGCTGGTCAGAAGCGGAAAGGTGATTTTATGTCAGATGCAAAATGGTATGTAGTTCATACTTATTCCGGGTATGAAAACAAAGTAAAAGCAAACATTGATAAGACAATTGAGAACCGTCACCTGGAGGACCAGATTCTTGAAGTCAGAGTTCCGATGCAGGAAGTCGTGGAATTAAAGAATGGTGTTCAGAAAGCAAGTCAGAAGAAGATGTTTCCTGGGTATGTCCTGATCCATATGATCATGAATGATGATACCTGGTATGTCGTAAGAAATACCAGAGGTGTGACAGGATTTGTCGGACCTGGATCCAAGCCGGTTCCGCTGGAAGAAGAGGAAATGGCAAATCTGGGAATCAAACAGGAAGACATCGTAGTTGACTTCGAGGTTGGCGATACAGTGACCGTATTGAGCGGAGCATGGGAAGGTACTGTTGGTATGATCCAGGCGATCAACGAACAGAAACAGAGCCTGTCGATCAATGTAGAGCTGTTCGGCCGAGAGACTCCGGTTGAACTGAATTTCTCAGAAGTAAGAAAGATGGATTAAAAAACCGTGGGAGGGATGAAAATCCCGCCAATACCACAAGGAGGTAATGAAAAATGGCAAAAAAAGTAGAAGGATATATTAAATTACAGATTCCAGCTGGTAAAGCAACTCCAGCACCACCGGTAGGTCCTGCACTTGGACAGCACGGTGTAAATATCGTTGAATTTACAAAACAGTTCAATGCCAGAACAGCAGACCAGGGTGACCTGATTATTCCTGTTGTTATCACAGTTTACAATGACAGAAGCTTTAGCTTCGTTACAAAGACTCCACCGGCAGCAGTTCTTATTAAGAAAGCATGTAACCTGAAATCAGGTTCCGGTGTGCCGAACAAAACAAAAGTTGCAACAATCACAAAAGCTCAGCTTCAGGAAATCGCTGAGATGAAAATGCCAGACTTAAATGCTGCAACAGTAGAAGCAGCTATGAGCATGGTGGCAGGAACATGCCGTTCTATGGGTGTAGTGGTTGAAGAGTAAGAGATAACTGCCAGATAAAAAAGCAGAGATTTAAGAAAGTCTGAACAATTCTTTTCGGTGTCTTCGAAAAGGAGGAAGAGACAATCTATGTTATATGTAAATTCACGAAAAAGTGGGAGGGGCACGTTCCCGCCAATACCACAAGGAGGTTATTTGAAATGAAACGAGGAAAGAAATATATCGAAGCTGCAAAACTGATCGAAAGAGGAAATCTTTACGAGAAAGCAGAAGCAGTTGCATTAGTGAAAAAATCAGCAGTAGCTAAATTTGACGAGACAATCGAAGCTCACATCAGAACAGGTTGTGACGGACGTCACGCTGACCAGCAGATCCGTGGAGCAGTAGTGCTTCCTCACGGAACTGGTAAAAAAGTTCGTATCCTTGTATTTGCAAAAGATGCAAAAGCAGAAGAAGCAAAAGCAGCCGGAGCAGATTACGTAGGAGCAGAGGATCTGATTCCAAAGATCCAGAACGAAGGATGGTTTGAATTCGATGTTGTTGTTGCTACACCTGACATGATGGGTGTTGTTGGACGTCTCGGACGTGTACTTGGACCAAAAGGTCTGATGCCAAACCCGAAAGCCGGAACAGTTACAATGGACGTAACAAAAGCAATCAACGATATCAAAGCTGGTAAGATTGAGTACAGATTGGACAAAACAAACATTATCCATGTGCCGATTGGAAAAGCTTCATTTACTGAAGAACAGTTAGCGGACAACTTCCAGACGCTTATCGATGCAATCAACAAAGCTAAACCGGCAGCAGTAAAAGGTCAGTACTTAAAGAGCGTAACACTGACATCTACAATGGGACCTGGTGTAAAAATCAACCCAATGAAACTGGTTTAAAAAACTGTTGACATTGACAATATAAAGTGCTATTATAATATAGCAATTGACTGCCGAAGACAGCAGGTGCCGTAAGGCATAAGGAGAAAACGCCTGCCGAGGAAGTATGCGAATTCAATTTCGGATTTGTAAACCTCTGTGTCTTTGGATACAGAGGTTTTTATTTTGGCAGTACACGCACAATAAAATAAGGAGGTGTACCGAACATGGCAAAAGTAGAATTAAAACAGCCAATCGTTGAGGCGATTTCAGAAGAACTGAAAGGAGCTCAGTCAGTTGTTCTCGTAGATTACCGCGGACTGACAGTTGCTCAGGATACAGAACTTCGTAAAAAGCTCAGAGAAGCAGGTGTTACTTACAGAGTATATAAGAACACTATGATGAAGAGAGCATTCGAAGGAACTGAATTCGAAGGTCTTGAAGGATGTCTGGAAGGACCAAGCGCGATTGCAATTTCTAAAGAAGATGCAACAGCACCAGCAAGAATTCTTTGCGAGTTTGCAAAAGGAGCAGACAAGCTTGAATTAAAAGGTGGTGTAGTGGAAGGAACAGTTTATGATGTGGCAGCACTTTCAGAACTGGCTAAGATTCCATCCAGAGAAGTATTGCTTTCCAGATTACTTGGAAGTATGCAGTCACCAATTACAAACTTCGCTCGCGTTATCAAACAGATCGTAGAAAAAGATGGCGAAGCAGTTGCAGAGACAGCTGAAGCTCCTGCAGAGGAAGCAGCTGAGACAACAGCAGAGTAATTGGAATTACATTTTATACCCGGCAGGATATGCCTTTATGGGGTAGCCGTATGATGTACGGCAGAGTATAAAAATAATCAGAATATCAATGAATATGGAGGATATGAAAATGGCTAAATTGACAACAGCTGAAATGATCGAAGCGATCAAAGAGTTATCAGTATTAGAATTAAACGAATTAGTAAAAGCTTGTGAAGAAGAATTTGGTGTTTCTGCAGCAGCAGGTGTTGTAGTTGCAGCAGCAGCTGGAGACGGAGCTGGAGCAGCAGAAGAGAAAGATGAGTTCGACGTAGAATTAGTATCTGCTGGAGCATCTAAAGTTAAAGTTATCAAAGTTGTTCGTGAGATCACAGGACTTGGACTGAAAGAAGCAAAAGAAGTAGTTGACGGAGCTCCTAAGGTAGTAAAAGAAGGTGTTTCTAAAGCAGAAGCTGAAGACATCAAAGCTAAATTAGAAAGCAGAAAGGTGCAGAAGTTTAACCTGAAAATAATTGCTGATAAAAGCCAGATGAGACCGCAGAAGATGAACGCTTCTGCGGTTTTTGCGTTAATACCATAGATGAGAAAACTTGTCAAGAGTTTTTTGAGAAAATAAACCAAAATATGTTGACAGAAAAAAGAGTTTTGTGATATAGTTAAAAATGCGCTATTATGGAAAGGTATGCCATGAAGTGAAGAGAAATATTGTCACAGGGCTCTTTTCCTATTTACTGGAACCTATTGGAGGGTACTTGCTGCCCGCAAAAAAATATATGAGGAGTGAAACGTCATATGGAGAAAAACAGAATTCGTCCCATCACAAGTGGAAAAAGTTCTCGCATGAGCTATTCCAGACAAAAAGAAGTATTAGAGATGCCGAATCTAATCGAAGTCCAGAAAGATTCTTATCAGTGGTTTCTGGATGAAGGATTAAAAGAGGTATTTGATGATATTTCTCCGATTTCTGACTATGCAGGTCATTTCAGTCTGGAATTTGTAGATTTTACACTTTGCGAGGATGACGTGAAGTACACGATTGAAGAGTGTAAAGAACGTGATGCAACTTATGCTGCACCTTTGAAAGTGAGAGTCAGACTCTACAACAGAGAGACTGATGAGATCAACGAACATGAGATTTTTATGGGGGATCTCCCATTGATGACAAAGACAGGTACATTTGTGATCAATGGTGCTGAACGAGTTATTGTAAGTCAGCTTGTTCGTTCACCGGGAATTTATTATGGAATCGCACATGACAAGCTTGGAAAAGAGCTGTATTCTTCTACAGTAATTCCAAACCGCGGTGCGTGGCTGGAATATGAGACAGACTCCAATGACGTTTTCTATGTACGTGTAGACAGAACAAGAAAGGTGCCGATCACAGTATTGATCCGTGCACTTGGTATCGGAACAAATGCAGAGATTATTGACCTGTTTGGTGAAGAACCGAAGATCCTTGCAAGTTTCGGAAAAGATACAGCAGAGAACTATCAGGAAGGTCTGCTTGAATTATATAAGAAGATCCGTCCGGGAGAGCCGCTTGCAGTGGACAGTGCAGAAGTCTGATTACAAGCATGTTCTTTGATCCGAGACGTTACGATCTTGCAAAAGTCGGACGTTACAAATTCAACAAAAAACTGGCACTGAAAAACCGTATCAAAGGGCAGAAAGTGGCAGAGGATGTTGTGAATGAGCTGACAGGAGAGATTGTTGCAGAAAAAGGAACTCTGATCACAGCTGAGATTGCAGATGCGATCCAGAACAGTGGTGCTCCGTTTGTATGGGTAGAGGGAGAGGATGAGTCCCGCAATATCAAGATTCTGTCTAATATGATGGTAGATCTGCAGGCAGTTGTGGATATCGATCCGGAAGAAGTCGGAGTGACAGAGCAGGTATACTACCCTGTACTGGCAGGACTTCTGGAAGAATCTGCAGGAGATGTGGAAGAACTGAAATCTCTGATCAAGAGAGATATTCATGATCTGATTCCGAAACATATTACAAAAGAAGATATTTTAGCTTCTATTAACTATAACATCCATCTGGAATACAGAATGGGTAACGATGATGATATCGATCATCTGGGCAACAGACGTATCCGTGCGGTTGGAGAGCTTCTCCAGAATCAGTACAGAATCGGTCTGTCCAGACTGGAGAGAGTTGTTCGTGAAAGAATGACAACACAGGATCAGGACGGAGTTTCTCCACAGTCTCTGATCAATATCAAGCCGGTGACTGCAGCCGTGAAAGAATTCTTTGGTTCTTCTCAGCTGTCTCAGTTCATGGATCAGAACAACCCTCTTGGAGAGCTGACTCACAAGAGACGTCTGTCTGCACTTGGACCTGGTGGTCTTTCCAGAGACCGTGCAGGATTTGAGGTCCGTGACGTTCACTATTCTCACTATGGAAGAATGTGTCCGATCGAGACACCAGAAGGTCCGAACATCGGTCTGATCAACTCGCTTGCAACTTATGCGAGAATCAACGAATATGGATTCATTGAAGCTCCATATCGTAAGATTGACAAAACAGATCCGATGAACCCGATCGTTACAGAAGATGTTGTGTATATGACAGCAGATGAAGAGGACAACTATCATGTAGCCCAGGCGAATACACCACTGGATGAGGAAGGACACTTCCTGCATAAGAATGTATCCGGTCGTTATCGTGAAGAGACACAGGAATATGAGAGAAGCAAATTTGATTATATGGACGTGTCTCCGCAGATGGTATTCTCTGTTGCGACAGCATTGATCCCATTCCTTGAGAATGACGATGCCAACCGTGCGCTGATGGGATCCAACATGCAGCGTCAGGCAGTGCCGCTTCTTACAACAGAAGCTCCGGCAGTCGGAACAGGTATGGAAGTAAAAGCAGCGGTAGACTCCGGTGTATGTATGGTTGCAGAGAGAGCTGGTGTGGTAGAGAGCTCTACATCTACAAGCATTACGATCAAACATGACGATGGAACAAAGAAAACATATAAACTGACAAAATTCTTAAGAAGTAACCAGAGCAACTGCTACAATCAGGTGCCGATCGTAGACAAGGGAGAACGTGTGGAAGCCGGACAGGTGATCGCAGACGGACCGTCTACATCCAATGGAGAGATGGCTCTTGGAAAGAACCCGCTGATCGGTTTCATGACATGGGAAGGTTACAACTACGAGGATGCTGTTCTGTTAAGCGAGCGTCTCGTTGCAGAAGACGTTTATACATCTGTTCATATCGAAGAATATGAAGCAGAAGCAAGAGATACAAAACTGGGACCTGAGGAGATTACAAGAGATATCCCTGGTGTCGGTGACGATGCACTCAAAGATCTGGATGAGAGAGGTATCATCCGTATCGGTGCAGAAGTACGTGCAGGAGATATTCTGGTCGGAAAGGTAACTCCGAAGGGAGAGACAGAGCTGACAGCAGAAGAGAGACTGCTTCGCGCGATCTTTGGCGAAAAAGCACGTGAAGTAAGAGATACTTCTCTGAAGGTACCGCACGGTGAATATGGTATTATCGTAGACGCAAAAGTATTTACAAGAGAGAACGGAGACGAACTTTCACCTGGAGTAAACCAGTCTGTACGCATCTATATCGCACAGAAGAGAAAAATTTCTGTTGGTGATAAGATGGCCGGACGTCATGGTAACAAGGGTGTTGTCTCCAGAGTGCTTCCGGTAGAAGATATGCCATATCTTCCAAATGGACGTCCTCTGGATATCGTGCTGAACCCACTGGGTGTGCCTTCCCGTATGAATATCGGGCAGGTGCTCGAGATCCACTTAAGTCTTGCAGCAAAAGCACTTGGCTTTAATGTTGCAACACCGGTATTCGGCGGAGCAAACGAGAATGACATCATGGATACGCTGGATTTGGCAAATGATTATGTAAATATGGAATGGGAAGACTTTGAAAAGAAACACGGAGAGGAATTACTTCCGGAAGTGCTTCAGTATCTGTCTGACAATCGTGAACACAGAGCGCTGTGGAAAGGAGTACCGCTTTCAAGAGACGGTAAAGTACGCCTGCGTGACGGACGTACCGGAGAATATTTTGACAGCCCGGTAACAATTGGACACATGCATTACTTAAAACTTCATCATCTGGTAGATGATAAGATCCATGCACGTTCAACAGGTCCTTACTCACTGGTAACACAGCAGCCGCTGGGTGGTAAAGCTCAGTTCGGTGGACAGCGTTTCGGAGAGATGGAGGTTTGGGCTTTAGAGGCCTACGGTGCATCTTATACACTGCAGGAGATCCTGACAGTCAAATCCGATGATGTTGTGGGACGTGTCAAGACATACGAAGCAATCATCAAAGGAGAGAACATTCCGGAACCAGGTATTCCTGAGTCCTTCAAGGTACTGCTCAAAGAGCTTCAGTCCCTTGCCCTGGATGTGCGTGTACTTCGTGATGACAACACAGAAGTGGAAATCATGGAGACTGTAGATTACGGCGAGACAGACCTGCGCTCGATCATCGAAGGAAAGAAATACCGCGATGAAAAAGAATCTTTCGGAGCACATGGATTTACAGAGCAGGAATTCGTCGGGGAAGAACTGGAGAATGTAGAACCACAGGAGGAAGAGGATTTCGCTCCTGATATGGAATTGGAATTTGATGAATTCATGGATGATGAAGAATAGGAGGAGCCGTTTATATGCCAGCAAGCAATAATGAACAACAATATCAGCCGTTAACTTTTGATGCGATCAAAATCGGACTGGCTTCACCGGAAAAGATCATGGAATGGTCAAGAGGCGAGGTTACAAAACCGGAGACCATTAACTATAGAACGTTAAAACCAGAAAAAGACGGTCTTTTCTGCGAGCGAATTTTCGGACCAAGCAAGGACTGGGAATGTCACTGTGGAAAATACAAAAAAATCCGTTACAAAGGTGTTGTTTGTGACAGATGTGGAGTGGAAGTAACAAAAGCATCTGTACGCCGTGAGCGCATGGGCCATATCGCCCTTGCGGCTCCGGTATCCCATATCTGGTATTTCAAGGGAATCCCAAGCCGTATGGGACTGATCCTGGACATCTCCCCAAGAACACTGGAGAGAGTTCTTTACTTTGCATCTTATATCGTACTGGACAAAGGGGAGACAGACCTTCAGTACAAACAGATCCTGTCAGAGGCAGAGTATCAGGAAGAAAAAGAAAAATGGGGAAGCAAAGCATTCCGCGTAGGTATGGGAGCTGAGGCAATTCAGGAATTGCTGCAATCCATTGATCTGGAAAAAGAATATGCAGAACTGCAGGCAGGACTTGTCAATGCCACAGGTCAGAAGAGAGCAAGAATCGTAAAACGTCTGGAGGTTGTAGAAGCATTCCGTGAATCCGGAAACAAACCGGAGTGGATGATTCTTTCCGCGATCCCGGTCATTCCGCCGGATCTGCGTCCGATGGTACAGCTGGATGGTGGACGTTTTGCAACATCTGACTTAAATGATTTGTACAGAAGAATTATCAACCGTAATAACCGTCTGAGAAGACTGCTTGAACTGGGAGCGCCGGATATTATCGTACGCAACGAGAAACGTATGCTTCAGGAAGCAGTTGATGCTCTGATCGACAACGGCCGCCGCGGTCGTCCTGTTACAGGTCCTGGAAACAGAGCTCTGAAATCTCTGTCAGACATGTTAAAAGGTAAGTCCGGACGTTCCGTCAGAACCTGCTCGGAAAACGTGTTGACTATTCCGGACGTTCCGTTATCGTCGTAGGACCGGAATTGAAGATCTATCAGTGCGGTCTGCCGAAAGAGATGGCGATTGAATTATTCAAACCGTTTGTTATGAAAGAACTGGTGGCAAACGGAACTGCTCATAATATTAAGAATGCCAAGAAAATGGTAGAGAGACTCCAGCCGGAGGTTTGGGATGTGCTCGAAGAAGTGATCAAAGAGCATCCGGTTATGTTGAACCGTGCCCCCACACTGCACAGACTTGGTATTCAGGCGTTTGAGCCAATCCTTGTAGAAGGTAAGGCAATCAAGCTGCATCCATTGGTATGTACAGCTTACAACGCCGATTTCGATGGTGACCAGATGGCTGTCCATGTACCGCTGTCAGTAGAAGCACAGGCAGAATGCCGTTTCCTGCTTCTTTCACCGAACAACCTGCTGAAACCGTCCGATGGTGGACCGGTAGCCGTTCCTTCTCAGGATATGGTACTTGGTATTTACTATCTGACACAGGAAAGACCGGGAGCAACAGGTGAGGGTATGTTCTTTAAGAACTTAAACGAAGCACTCCTGGCATATGAAAATGGATATGTGACACTGCATTCCAGAATCAAAGTCCGTGTTTCCAGAGAGATGCCGGACGGAACGGTGAAGACAGGCACGATCGATGGAACACTTGGAAGAATGTTGTTCAATGAGATTATTCCGCAGGATCTTGGATTCGTAGACCGTGAAGTAGATGGAAACGAACTGCTTCTGGAAGTAGATTTCCACGTAGGAAAGAAACAGCTCAAACAGATCCTGGAAAAAGTAATCAATACACACGGAGCAACTCAGACAGCAGAAGTTCTGGATGATGTAAAAGCGATTGGTTACAAGTTCTCTACAAGAGCAGCGATGACCGTATCGATTTCTGATATGACAGTACCGCCGCAGAAACCGGAGATGATCCAGACTGCACAGGATACTGTAGACAAGATCACAAAGAACTACAAACGTGGTCTGATCACAGAAGAAGAACGTTACAAAGAAGTTGTTGAGACATGGAAAGCAACCGATGACAAATTGACAGAAGCTCTGCTTTCCGGGCTGGATAAATACAATAACATCTTCATGATGGCAGATTCCGGAGCCCGTGGTTCTGACAAGCAGATCAAACAGCTTGCAGGTATGCGTGGTTTGATGGCGGATACAGCAGGTCGTACGATCGAGCTGCCGATCAAGTCCAACTTCCGTGAGGGTCTGGACGTACTGGAATACTTTATGTCTGCGCATGGAGCTCGTAAGGGAATGTCCGATACCGCGCTTCGTACAGCCGATTCAGGATACCTGACAAGACGTCTGGTTGATGTTTCTCAGGAGCTTATCATTCACGACAGTGACTGTGCGGCAGAAGGAAAAGAGATTCCGGGAATGTATGTAAAAGCATTCATGGACGGAAATGAAGAAATCGAAAGTCTGCAGGAGCGTATCACAGGAAGATTCTCTTGTGAAGATCTGAAAGACAAGGATGGAAATATCATCGTCAAAGCAAATCACATGATCACACCGAAGCGTGCAGAAAGAGTCATGAAGAAAGCGGTTGACGAAAACGGTGAACCACTGGATACAGTGAAGATCCGTACAATCCTTACATGTAAATGTAAGAATGGTGTTTGTGCAAAATGTTACGGTGCAAACATGGCAACAGGGGAAGCCGTTCAGGTTGGTGAAGCAGTCGGTATCATTGCTGCTCAGTCCATCGGTGAACCTGGTACACAGCTGACCATGCGTACATTCCATACGGGTGGAGTTGCCGGTGACGATATCACACAGGGTCTTCCTCGTGTCGAAGAGCTTTTTGAGGCAAGAAAGCCGAAAGGACTTGCGATTATCACAGAGTTTGCCGGTACGGCAACAATCAGCGATACAAAGAAAAAGCGTGAGATCATTGTAACAAATGATCAGACAGGAGAATCCAAAGCATACCTGATCCCATACGGTTCCCGTATCAAGATTCAGGATGGTGTATATCTGGAGGCCGGAGATGAGCTGACAGAAGGTAGTGTAAATCCTCACGATATCCTGAAGATCAAAGGACTTCGTGCCGTACAGGATTACATGATCCAGGAAGTACAGCGAGTTTACCGTTTGCAGGGTGTAGAAATCAATGACAAGCATATCGAGGTTATTGTACGCCAGATGCTGAAGAAGATTCGTATCGAGGAAAGAGGAGATACCGAATTCCTGCCTGGAACTATGGTAGATGTTCTGGAGTTCAACGAAGTGAACGAGCAGATGGAAGCAGAAGGAAAAGAGCCTGCAACAGGTGAACAGATCATGCTTGGTATCACAAAAGCATCTCTGGCTACAGAATCCTTCCTGTCTGCAGCATCCTTCCAGGAGACAACAAAAGTCCTGACAGAAGCTGCGATCAAAGGTAAGGTGGACCACCTGATCGGTCTGAAAGAGAACGTCATCATCGGTAAACATATTCCTGCAGGTACAGGTATGAAGAAGTACCGTGATGTTCAGTTAAACACAGAACTGGAAGCAGAAGAAGAGGCTGAAGAACTGGATGAAAGCGATGCAGTGGAAACAGAAGCAGTGGAGACAGCAGAATCAGCAGATTTGGAAGAAGTAGTTCTGGACGAAGAATAAAATAAAATACGATTGATAACAAGGGGAGCTTGTGTGACAGGCTGAGAGGAAGTTGTGAACTTCGACCTATAACCTGATTTGGATAATGCCAACGTAGGAACTGTAATCTCGTTTATACAAGGAACTCCTCCTTGTTTTCAATCACGAAAACAAGGAGGAGTTTTTTATGTTGAACTTTATGGTAAATGCAGAAGGCGGTCTGACGACTGCAGGATATGCAATTTGTATTGTGCTGGGAATCGTTGTATTTGGTATTGCATTGTTTTTTGCCGGTAAAAATTCAGAAAAAAATAAAATGTCCGCGAAACAGCTTGCGTGCTGTGCGATGGCAATGGCACTTGCTTTTATTACTTCCTATATCAAGATTTTCTCTCTGCCATGGGGCGGCAGTGTGACACTGTGCAGCATGCTCTTTATCGTGCTGGTAGCAAACTGGTATGGAGTAAGAACAGGAATTTTGGTTGGATTTACATATGGAATGCTCCAGTTTTTACAGGAGCCATACGTACTTTCTCTGTTCCAGGTATGCTGTGATTATGTATTGGCTTTCGCAGCACTTGGTGTGGCAGGTTTCTTTGCAAAGCAAAAGAATGGACTGCTCAAAGGCTATATCGTAGCTGTTCTCGCCAGGGGAGCGTTTCATGCGCTGGGAGGATATTTGTACTGGATGGACTACATGCCGGACGATTTCCCGAAATCACTTGCAGCCGTATATCCGATCGCATATAACTACAGTTTCCTTCTGGCAGAAGGACTGATTACAATCGTGATCATCTCCATTCCGGCAGTACAGAAAGCACTTGGACGGGTAAAAAAAATAGCAGTAGAATAAAGCGAAAAACAACGACTGTAAGATTCTCGGGAATTTTACGGTCGTTGTTTTTATAAGGTAAGAGGTTTAATAAAATTAGTTAATCGGTTAATTTATATCCGTAACGTGCTTTGCGGATAAATTTTTGGATAATGGTTACCGGCAGACTGATCAAAATGAACAGTGTGGAAAAAATTCCTGCAGAACCACCGATGATCATCAAAAGTATCATTACGATATTATTGCCCATTACTGTCACTCCTTTGAATGAAATTGCCCTTGTATCGGACCAGATTCTATTTTAGTGACAAAGGCATAAAAAGAAAAGAGATTTGAGGCCTTTTTAGCGCAATCTTAGCATAAGAGATTACTGCTAATCGTTTTCTGATGAATCCTCCTGCATTCGGTATCCAACGCCTACTTCTGTAAAGATATATTTAGGCTGTGCAGGGTCTTTTTCCAGCTTTCTTCGGATATTTGCCATATTGACGCGCAGGATTTTATTGTCGTCGTCTGCGTATGGTCCCCAGACATTGGAAATGATGGCGGCGTATGTCATGACTTTTCCGGAATTCTGTGCCAGATAGGATACAATTTTGTATTCAATAGGGGTCAGATGAACCGGCTGTTTGTCTAAGGTCAGTTCCCGTTTGGAAAAATCCAATACCAGATCTTCGTAGCGATAGGGCCGGATATAAAGAGAATCTGTAGTATATAAGCGGTTGCTGTGTCTTAAGGAGGTACGGATGCGGGCAAGCAGTTCTGAGGTTCCGAATGGCTTGGTAATGTAATCATCCGCTCCCTGATCCAATGCGAGAACCTTTTCCTTTTCGGCACTTCGTGCGGAGATGACAATGATCGGGGTACTGGTCCAGGTCCGGACTTCCTGGATAATATCATTTCCATTCATATCAGGCAGACCAAGGTCTAAAATAATTACGTCTGGACATTGGGAATGGATCAGATTCAGTCCTTCTTTCCCGCAGTCCGCATACAGTACACGGTAATCCTGTTTTTTCAGGATCTTTCCTACAAAGGTCTGAATATTTTTTTCGTCTTCTATAATCAATACAGTGAATTTAGGCATAGTTTGCGTTCTCCTTTTCTTTTGGAAGGGTAAAGGAGAATTCGGCTCCTTTATCCAGATTGGCAGCGTGGATCACGCCGTCGTGAGCATGAATGATCGTCCGGCAGATAGACAGTCCGATGCCGATTCCTTTGTGTCCGTCAGCGGTATCAGAGCTGTACTGTCCGTCAAAAATAAAAGGAATCTGGTCGGGATCCAGTCCGATTCCATAGTCCCGGACTGCAAATGTGACACAGTCCGGCTGATCGGTGATCAAAAGGTCGATGGGATCAGAGCTCGAGGAATGGACATAGGCATTTTCCATCAAGTTGATCAGCACCTGTTCGATCAAAGTAGCATCCATTGGGATCATCAGAAAATCTTCCGGCATAGAAACCCGGATCTGGATTTTAGGAAGGCGTTTCTGAAGTCGGACAATTGATTCGGAGACGACTTCTTCCACAATTTCCTGCGACTTTTTGACTTTGCTGGATTCATTTTGAATCTTCGTTACAGAGAGCAGGTTTTCCACCATATTCAGCAGCCACTGTGCATCCTCGTTAATATTCGAAATCAGCTCCATACGTTCTTGCTCGGACATATTCTGGGCATCGTCCAGATAAGAGGCAGAAGAGCCGATTATGCTCGTCAGAGGGGTACGCAGATCATGTGATACGGCGCGCAGAAGATTGGCATGAATTTTCTCGCGCTCTGCTTCTGCAAGCTTTCGTTCCCGTTCGGAGGCAATGGCTTTTTGTTTTTTGAGCATACTGGCGGTCGCGCTGGTGATAAGAGAAATAGCCAGCATGCCGATAAATGTGACCGGATATCCGTCCAGTATGAAGTTTAGTTTGAAATAGGGATATGTAAAAAAATAGTTTGCTGCGATGACACAAAAAACGGAGGCGGCAGCACCATACCAGTAACTGGTCGTATTCTGAGCGATCAGGATCAGAGCCAGAATATAAATCAGGGCAGTGTTGACAGAATTTTTTTTGTCCTAGGTTAAAAAAGAAAAATGCCAGTATCGTGGAGATACCAAGGCAAAGGAAAGTAAAGGTCAGATTTTTAAAAAATGTCTTCATACATATAACACCTCTCTGCAACCAGATTACCATAATAAAAGGAAAAAATCCATACTGTGTAATAAAAAACAAAAAATGAAAGAAAGAAAAAATTAACTTGCAAAAATGAGATAATACTGTAAAGAAAAAGATTGAGAAATAAATAACAAATATACAAAATAAACAAAAAATAGACATATAAAAAGGATAATGGATTTTAAATATCAATTTTAGATGGAAAAATAAACAAAACAGCTAAAAAGAAAAATAAGAGGAATGAATATAAAATGAATTTCTATGTTGAAAATTATTCATTTGTTTGGTAAACTATAGAAGCAGTGTCATCTGTATAAGATGGAGGTACAGATGCACAGAAAATCCCAAAATTGAGATTGAGGAGGAGAAAATGGAAAATTTAATGTACGTAGTTCCTGTCGTATCGGTTCTCGCGTTACTATTTGCCGGATATCTGGCTGTAAAAGTTGCGAAGCAGGAAGAAGGAACAGAGAAAATGAAAGAGATCGCATCTGCGATCAGTGAGGGTGCACGCGCATTCCTTACTGCAGAATACAAGATTCTGATCGTATTTGTGATCGTATTGTTTTTACTGATCGGATTTGGGATCGGTAACTGGGTAACAGCAATCTGTTTTGTTGTGGGAGCTTTGTTTTCTACACTGGCAGGTTACTTTGGCATGAATGTTGCAACAAAGGCGAATGTAAGAACAGCGAATGCTGCCAGAGAAAGTGGAATGAATAAGGCGCTTTCCATCGCATTTTCAGGCGGAGCCGTTATGGGAATGTGTGTAGCAGGTCTGGGAGCGCTTGGAGTCAGCGTTGTATATATCTGACGAAAGATGTAGACGTGCTGTCCGGATTCAGTTTGGGAGCATCTTCAATTGCGCTGTTTGCGCGTGTTGGCGGTGGTATCTATACAAAAGCTGCAGACGTAGGGGCTGATCTGGTTGGAAAAGTAGAAGCCGGAATCCCTGAGGATGATCCGCGTAACCCTGCAGTAATCGCAGACAACGTAGGGGATAATGTAGGAGATGTTGCAGGAATGGGAGCCGACTTATTTGAATCTTATGTAGGATCTCTCGTTTCTGCACTGACACTTGGTGTTGCGGTTTCTGCAATTTCCGGAGTTGTATTCCCGCTTGCGATCGCGGGATGTGGACTTGTAGCATCCATTATCGGTACATTCTTTGTAAAAGGGGATGAGAAAGTAAGTCCGCAGAAAGCCCTGAAGATGGGAAGCAATATTGCGGCACTTCTGGTTGTGATCGTGTCTCTTGTACTGAGTAAGGTTTTATTTGGAAACTTTGACGGAGCGATCGCCGTAATCGCAGGTCTGATCGTAGGTGTTCTCATTGGTCTGATTACAGAATGCTATACATCAGCAGATTACAATCCGGTGAAGAAGATCGGAGAGCAGTCTGAGACAGGACCGGCAACCACGATCATCAGTGGAATCGCAGTCGGAATGCAGTCAACAGCAATCCCGCTGATCCTGATCTGCATCGGTATTTTTGTAGCATATCAGGTAGACGGATTGTACGGAATTGCTCTGGCAGCAGTGGGAATGCTTTCTACAACTGGAATTACAGTTGCGGTGGATGCATATGGTCCGATCGCCGATAATGCCGGCGGAATCGCAGAAATGTCAGGTCTGGACAAATCGGTACGTGAAATCACTGATAAACTGGATTCTGTAGGAAATACAACAGCAGCTATGGGAAAAGGCTTTGCAATCGGTTCTGCTGCGCTGACAGCACTGGCACTGTTTGCTTCGTATTCTCAGGCAGTACATCTGGAAAGTATCAATGTGCTGGATTATCGTGTGATCATCGGATTGTTTATCGGAGGAATGCTTACATTCCTGTTCTCTGCATTTACCATGGAATCCGTATCTAAGGCAGCATATAAGATGATCGAGGAAGTAAGACGTCAGTTCCGTGAGAAACCGGGAATTATGAAAGGAACGGAAAAACCGGATTATAAGTCTTGCGTATCTATCTCTACGACAGCTGCACTTCATGAGATGCTTCTTCCGGGAGCAATGGCAGTTGTTGTGCCGATCCTGGTCGGAATCGTGTTAGGAGTGGAAGCTCTTGGCGGACTTCAGGCAGGTGCGCTTGTGACAGGTGTTCTCATGGCGATCTTTATGGCAAACTCAGGTGGTGCCTGGGATAATGCCAAGAAGTACATCGAAGAAGGAAATCACGGCGGAAAAGGAAGCGAGGCTCACAAGGCAGCGGTTGTCGGAGACACTGTTGGAGATCCGTTTAAAGATACATCAGGACCATCCATCAATATCCTGATCAAACTGATGACAGTTGTGTCACTTGTATTTGCGCCATTGTTTATGGCGATCGGTGGATTACTGTAAGATATTTCATAGAACAGTCGATTTTCAGCTTGAAAATTGGCTGTTTTTATGCTGATTCTGCTGGCTGCAAGAAACACTGGTGGATCGGATTTTGTTATCAGGGGGAATGAAAACCAGATTTCCACCATATGAAATAAAGAGGGAAACTGTCAATTAATGAAACAGTTTCCCTCTTTTTTAATTAAATCGTTTCTCCGTTTTTATATTTCTGCAGTACATGCTGGATTCTCTCATCCGGGCTTAAGATACTGCTGATAGAACCGTCGTGGTTCAGTGTATCGATGATCAGAGCGATATATTTGCTCATGTCACAGTTGATATAGTATGGTCTTGATAATAATTCCGGTGTCTGATAGATCAGGTTAGTTGTCAGAATACCGGAGATTGTTCCGTCCTCATATGCCTGATCGAACTTGTCCAGACCGTTTGTGAAAAAGACCAATGTAGCTGCAGCAAAGATTCGTTTTGCTTTTCTGCGTTTCAGCTCTGTTGCAACTTCGATGATAGAATCTCCGGAAGAGATCATGTCATCGATAATGATCACGTCTTTGCCTTCTACAGAGCTTCCTAAGAATTCGTGGGCAACGATCGGGTTGCGTCCGTTGACGATCTGTGTATAATCACGGCGTTTGTAGAACATACCCATATCCAGTCCAAGTACGTTTGCAAGGTAGATCGCACGGTTCGTACCACCTTCATCCGGCTGATCGCCATCATGTGGTCACTGTCGATCTGCAGATCTTTTACATTGCGCAGAAGTCCTTTGACAAACTGGTAAGTTGGAGGAACTGTCTCAAATCCGCTCAGCGGGATGGCATTGGATACACGAGGATCGTGCGCATCAAAAGTAATGATGTTATCAACGCCCATGCGTACCAGTTCCTGAAGTCCGAGTGCGCAGTCTAAAGACTCGCGGCTTGTTCTTTTGTGCTGACGGCTTTCGTAAAGGAATGGCATGATCACATTGATGCGGCGCGCCTTTCCTCCGACTGCAGCGATTACACGCTTTAAGTTCTGGAAATGGTCATCCGGTGACATATGGTTTGTGTTTCCTGTCAGAGAATAGGTGAGGCTGTAGTTGCATACGTCGACCATCAGATAGAGATCTTTTCCACGAACAGACTCTTTGATGATTCCTTTTGCCTCTCCGGAACCGAATCTCGGAACATCGGCATCAATGATAAAAGTATCTCTGTCATAACCGGTGAAAGCGACATCTCCTTTATGTTCAGAACCGCTTTCTTTGCGCCATTTTACCAGATAATCATTGACCTTGTCTCCAAGACCTTCGCATCCTCTGACCGGAATCAGTCCGAGCGCTCCTACTGGAATATTTTCTAAGTTTCTTTCTTTTCGACGTAACATTAATTTTCCTCCCTGTTTTTTAATTTCTTTTTGATTCGGATGTCATCGCCTATCAGTTTCAACATGATATAATTACTTGTGATTCTGGAAAAGGACCGTTCTGTATAAAGATCAGCCAGAGTGTCCAGTGACAAGTTTGTTGATATAATTGTAGAACGGCTGTTAAGCAGTCGTTCGTTGATGCATGTGAAGAACTGGGATGCAATAAAATTGTTCGTATATTCGGTTCCCAGATCATCAATGATCAGACAGTCACAGTTGTAGATCAGTTCAAACATATTCTGCGCATCTACATCTTGCTTGTCAAACGCATGTTTTGCAAGACTGGAAAAGAACTTGGATGCAGAAAAGTAAAGAACAGAATACTCTTTATCCATCAGTTCCTTTGCAATGCAGTTGGACAAAAAGGTCTTGCCCACACCAACATCTCCATACAGAAAAAGATTCTGGAAATCTGTTCCGAAAGAGGTGACGAAATTCCGGCAGATCCGCAGGGCATCTTCAATTACCTGGCGGGAAGAACGGCCGGTCTTCGGGTCAATAAAGTTGGTGGAATAGTAGTCCAGAGCAAAGTTGCTGAAGTTTTCTTTTTTGAGAATTTCTTTTAAGTTTGACTGTTCATAAAGTAAGTCAATGATGGCTTTTTTGAAACAGTGACATTTTTGGTTTCCGATATATCCGGTATCTTTACAATTCGGACAATCATAGACCGGTTCCAGATAATCAGCCGGAAAACCACTGGATCGTAAAAGCTCCTGCTTGCTGGCGCGTAAAATGGCAAGCTCTTCTTTTAAAGAAGAAATTGCTTTTTGATCGCCGTTTAACAGGCGTTTTCCATATTGAACAGACAAAATGGAAATGGAATCATCCAGTGATTTAAATTCAGGCAGCTGACGGTAGACCTCTTCATAATGCTGTGTCAGTATATCATGGTTTCGGAGTTGTTTTTGCTCGTACTTACGCATAATCGCCTGATATTGTGAATTTTTTAGTCCCACGACAGTGCTCTCCTTCTAATTGCTGTTTAATAGTTGCTCCTCCAGAGAATCCATGTCATATGAACGGCGTTCGAAATTGTTCAGATTTCTGGAGACAGGTTTTGCCTTTGGAGCTGAGGCAGCCGAAACGGCTTTTTGTTTCTGGTATGCATCATCCAACACCGAAATATCTTTCAAATGATGTACATGGCTGTTGTGCCATCTGGTCAGGATCGTGTCTGCATATTCAAAGCTTGGCTGATGAGTTGCAGAAATTGTTCTGCTGCAGGCTTCTTCGATGATGTCCAGAGTAAATCCATAGGTATCGGTCCATTTCTGGATATACGAAACCTCAGATGCGGCAGGTCCCCGATTTTTGATTCCGAAAGCATTCAGAACAGTGTAGCAGTTTTTGTTATAACTGCGGGATTGCTGTTTTGCCTGCTCTTTGGTAGTGATCCCGCTGTCTGCCCAGGATAAAGCGACCTTCTGAATATAATGAATACTTTTGTGGCCGTTTTCCACGCAGGATTCGATCAGATATTCGATCAGGTCAGCCGACATGCCGAGATGATCATAAAAATAAGTGATCGCATCCATATCTGTCTTTGTCAGAGTCTTACCAAGATACTGTTCCGCAATGAACAGGAGCGATTTTAGCTGCTTTTGCGCCTTTGCGGCATCTGCGTGCGCCGCCGGGCGGGAAACAGAAGCTGCCACAGCTTTGGGAGTAGCAGGCTTGACAGAGACGACCGGTGCGGAAGGCTTTTTGGCCGCAGTGATCGGTATCTGTGCTTGGGTCTGGGGAATCTGGATCAGTTCCAGTTCACAGACATGTCCCTCTGCATCACATTCCATCTGAAGAAGTCCTTTGGATTCCCAGTATTTGAATGCGCGCAGGATATCATTTTCTGTGTTGTTCAGACAGTCTGCAACTGCAGAAACTGTCAGAGAAGAGCCGGCATTATCCAAATGTCTTAAAAGGAACAGATATACTTTTACAAATTCGCCGTTTGCCTGCACCATATAGTGATCGATAAAGTCGTTCGCAACCAGTGTGGCATTTGTCTGGAATTTGTTTTTTAACGTAAATGTCTTCATAGTCCTCTCCCTGTTTTCCGGAATTCATACGCTGCTCTCTCATGCGCAAAGGTATTATAGCATCTTATCTGAACGGGCAAAAGCCTTTTTTCAAGGGAAAATCTGCTTTTTTGTGAATAACCCATGTGGATAATGTGGATAAGTCCTATTTTAAGAGATCTTCTCCAATTTTTACCACATCTCCGGCACCCATTGTAAGAACAAGATCTCCTGCATTCCAGTTTTCTTTGAGAAATGTTTCGATCTCTGCAAAGGATGGAAAATAGTGAGAATCTGTTCCAAGGCTGCGGATCGCGTCTGAGAGCGCTTCAGAGGATACCCCAAGAGTATCTGTTTCCCGTGCGGCATAAATATCGGCAAGAATCACATGATCTGCATGGGAAAGAGCTTCTGCAAATTCCTGGAAAAATGCTTTGGTCCTTGTGTATGTGTGCGGCTGGAATACGCACCAGAGTTTGCGGTGCGGATAGTGCTTCGCAGCCTTTAAAGTTGCTTTGATCTCTGTCGGATGATGTGCATAGTCATCTACGATGGTGACATCATCGATCGTTCCCTTGTATTCAAAACGGCGGTCTGTTCCGGAGAAGGAAAGCAGGCCTTTCTGAATCGTATCCATGGAAAGTCCCAACAGCTCCGCTGTTGCGATCGCGGAAAGGGCGTTGGACACATTGTGATCTCCGGTCACGGAAAGGACGATGTGTGTGTCCAGCTTTCCGTTTCGGAAGAAATCAAATGCAACCCGACCTTTTTCATCGTAGGTGATATTCTGCGCACTGTAGTCAAATTCTGGAGACATTCCGTAAGTCACCACGCTGCAGTCCAGACCTTCGCAGATTTCCTGATACTGATCGATCTCTCCGTTAATGATCAGTGTTCCGTCAGATGGCAACAGGGCTGCAAACTGATGAAAGGAGTGACGGATATCTTCCAGATCTTTAAAGAAATCCAGATGATCGGCTTCAATGTTCAGGATGATGCTGATCTTCGGGAAAAAGTGCAGGAAGCTGTTTGTATATTCACAGGCCTCTGTGACGAAGATGCCGGAGCTTCCGACCCGGATATTTCCGCCGATGGCCTGCAGAATCCCGCCCACAGAGATGGTAGGATCTGTGTCACCTGCCAGCAGAACATGAGAGATCATGGAAGTTGTTGTCGTCTTGCCATGAGTTCCTGATACTGCGATCGGAGTTTTGTAATTAGCCATCAGCTGTCCAAGCAGCTCCGCACGGGTCAGCATTGGGATTTTTTTTGCAACAGCTTCCATCAGCTCTGCATTTTCTCTGCGGATCGCGGCAGTGTATACGACGCAGTCGATCCCGTCGATGATATTGGATGCTTTCTGACCATAAAAAATCTGAGCCCCTTTTGCTTCCAGATGTTCGGTAAGCGGAGAGACTTTCGAGTCAGAACCGGATACGGTAAATCCTTCTTTTAGAAGAATCTCGGCAAGACCGCTCATGCTGATGCCGCCGATACCGATAAAATGAACGTGAATAGGCTGTTTGAAATTGATTTTATACATATGATGATTACCTTCCCTTACTATGAAAATAGTTGAAAATCTTGTGTGTTTTATTTTAAAAGTAAAAAGTTTATTAAATTTAGTCATAAAATTTCTTTGCAGTTTATATTATACTATATATGGGGAAAATTAAAAGAAGTTCTTTTTGTACCAAATAAACAAAAAGGAAAAAGATTATGCAAAATTTTTGTAAAAAACATGTACGGATGAGAAAAATATGGTATAATAACAGCAATCAACTAGAAATGAGGTGACTACATGATTAAGAAGGAAATGATTGCCATGCTGCTTGCAGGCGGACAAGGCAGTCGATTGGGAGTTCTCACTGCAAAGGTTGCAAAACCGGCAGTGGCTTTTGGAGGGAAATATCGGATCATTGATTTTCCATTGAGTAACTGTATTAATTCAGGAGTAGACACGGTGGGTGTATTGACGCAGTATCAGCCGCTGCGTTTGAATACCCATATTGGAATCGGGATCCGTGGGATCTGGACCGTAATATCGGCGGAGTTACAATCCTTCCTCCTTATGAGAAGAGCGCGAACAGCGAGTGGTATACCGGAACGGCTAATGCCATTTATCAGAATCTGGATTACATGGAGACTTACAATCCGGATTATGTGCTGATTCTTTCAGGAGATCATATTTATAAGATGGATTATGAAGTAATGCTGGATTTCCACAAGGCAAATCATGCGGATGTTACGATTGCAGCGATGCCGGTGCCGATGGAAGAGGCAAGCAGATTTGGAATTGTAGTCACAGATGAAGAAAGCAAGATTAAAGAATTTGAAGAGAAGCCGGAGAAGCCAAGCAGTAATCTGGCATCCATGGGAATTTATATATTCAGCTGGCCGGTATTGAAAGAAGCTCTTCTGAAATTATCCGAGCAGCCGAATTGTGATTTTGGAAAACATATCATTCCATATTGTCACGAAAACGGAAGAAGAATGTTTGCTTATGAATACAACGGATATTGGAAGGATGTCGGAACATTGAGTTCTTACTGGGAAGCGAATATGGAGCTGATTGACATCATTCCGGAATTCAATCTGTATGAAGAGTTCTGGAAGATTTATACAAACAGTGCCAATATTCCGCCCCAGTATATCTCGGATCAGTCTGTGGTAGACCGTTGCATCATCAGCAATGGTTCTGAGATTTACGGAGAAGTACATAATTCCGTATTAGGCGGAGGAGTTACGATCGGAAAAGGCAGTATCGTGCGGGATTCTATCCTGATGCGTGATGTTGTGATCGGAGATAATTGCGTGATAGACAAGGCGATTATTGCGGAAGGCACTGAGATTGGCAACAATGTTGTGATCGGAATCGGAAGCGAGGTTCCGAACAAAGAAAAACCGAATATTTACAGTGGCGGACTGGCTACGATTGGAGAAAACTCCAGAATTCCATCCAATGTACAGATTGGCAAAAATACTGCAATCAGTGGTTATACCGTGCCGGAAGATTACAGCGATGGAGTACTTGCAGGCGGCGAGACATTAATAAAGGCAGGTGAACGTTCATGAGAGCAGTAGGGATTATCTTGGCAGGTGGAAGCAGCAGAAAAATGAGGGAGCTGACAGCGAAACGTGCAGCTGCGGCGATGCCGGTGGCAAGCAGTTACAGAGCGATTGATTTTGCACTCAGCAATATGACAAATTCGCATATACAGAAAGTGGCAGTTCTGACACAGTATAATGCGAGATCTTTAAATGAACATCTGAATTCCTCAAAATGGTGGGATTTCGGAAGAAAACAGGGTGGTCTGTATGTATTTACACCGACGATCACTGCGAATAACGGGGACTGGTACAGAGGAACAGCCGATGCGATCTATCAGAATCTGGATTTCCTGAAAAAGTGTCACGAACCATATGTGATCATTACATCCGGAGACGCGGTGTACAAGCTTGATTATAATAAAGTCCTTGAATACCATATTGCAAAGAAAGCGGATATTACAGTTGTGTGTAAGGATCTGGATGACAGAGAAGATGCGACTCGTTTTGGTACGGTACGCATGAACGAATCTGCCAGAATTGAAGAGTTCGAAGAAAAGCCTATGGTGGCAAAATCCCAGACGATCTCTACAGGAATCTATGTAATCAGAAGAAGGCTTCTGATCGATCTGATAGAGCATTGCGCAGAGGAAGAGAGACATGATTTTGTAACCGATATTCTGATTCGTTATAAGAATCTGAAGAAAATTTACGGTTATAAGATAAACAGCTACTGGAACAACATCTCAACAGTGGATGCATATTACCAGACAAATATGGATTTCCTGAAGCCGGAAGTGAGAAAGTATTTCTTTAAGGATGCTCCGAGTGTGTATTCCAAGGTGAGCGATCTGCCGCCTGCAAAATACAATCCGGGAGCAGCCGTCAAGAACAGCCTTATAGGAAGCGGAAGTATCATCAATGGAACTGTGGAAAACTCCATTATCTTCAAAAAAGTATTTGTCGGCAATAACTGTGTGATCAAAAATTCAATCATTTTAAATGATGTATATCTCGGGGACAATACATATATTGAAAATTGTATTGTAGAGAGCAGAGATACGATCAGAGCCAATACACGTCATGTTGGTGAGAGTGGTGTAAAAGTGGTAGTTGAAAAAAACGAGAGGTATGCATTATAAGGAATTGAGACAGTAATGCAGACGGAGAAAGGAGACTTGAACAGTATGCAGATTACAGATGTTCGTGTGCGCAAGGTGACAAAAGAGGGAAAATTAAAAGCAGTTGTTTCGATTACGATTGATAATGAATTCGTAGTTCATGATATCAAGGTGATCGAAGGGGAAAAAGGCTTGTTTATCGCAATGCCGAGCAAAAAAGCTCTGGATGGGGAATATCGCGATATCGCACATCCGATCAATTCCGGTACAAGAGAAAAGATTCAGAATACGATATTGGATCGGTATCAGGAATCTCTGGAAGCAGATACGGAAGAATCTGGGGAAATGTAAGAAGAGGAAAATAAGAGCAGCGGCTGTCTCATGGATAAACGATGAGGCAGCCGCTGTTTTTAAAAAGAGAGAAAAATTGCGAAAGAACGGAATTCCTGTTAAAATGGTAAAGTATTAAAATCAGAAGGAGGGACAGGATGAATCAATTGTTATTACTGGCAGGAGTGGTGATCGTGGCCTGCATTTTAATGAACCGCATCGCTGCTAAACTTCCGCTGCCGTCACTGTTATTGTTTATCGGTCTTGGAATGTGCTTTGGAGTAGATGGTTTTTTCAAGATTCCGTTCGATGATTATGAACTGTCAGAGGCAATCTGTTCGGTCAGTCTGTTGTTTGTCATGTTCTATGGTGGTTTTGGAACAAATCTAAAGACTGCAAAACCGGTAATGGGAAAAGCATTCTTACTTTCCACAGCCGGCGTAGTGATGACCGCAGCGCTGGTAGGGGCAGCAGCGCATGTGCTGTTGGGAGTGGGCTGGATGGAAGGGATTTTGATCGGATCGGTCATTGCATCTACAGATGCAGCGTCCGTATTTAATGTACTGAGATCCAAGCAGCTCTCTCTGAAGTACAATACAGATTCTCTTTTGGAGCTGGAGTCGGGATCTAACGATCCGATATCTTACATGATGACGATTCTGATGATCTCTCTTGTTTCCGGAGAGCAGATCTCGGTAGCCGGTCTTCTGCTGAAACAGATTCTGATCGGAGCAGCCTGCGGCTTCTTGATCGGAAAAGCTTCTGTCTTTATTTTGAATCAAATTGATTTTGGGATGAAACAGGGAAGAACGATCTTTTTATTTGCAGCAGTGATCGTTGGATATGCGCTGCCGTCTGTTGCCGGTGGAAATGGATATCTGAGTGTATATTTGTGCGGAATTCTGATTGGAAATCGGTTTATACCGGACAAAAAGAGATGGTCCACTTTTTTGATATTCTGACAGAGATTGCACAGATGGTTATTTTCTTCTTGCTGGGATTGCTTGTAACGCCGTCACAGCTGCCGGAAGTGTTTGTTCCCGCATTGCTTTTATGTCTTTTTATGCTGTTTATCGGGCGTCCGGTGTCAGTGCTTGCGATATTAAAGCCGTTTGGTGCATCCTGGCAGCAGATCGGCGTTGTTTCCTGGGCCGGATTGCGGGGAGTGGCATCGATTGTGTTTTCTATTTATGTTGTCTTATCCGGCATTCCGATGACATACAATTTGTTTAACATGGTATTTGTGATTGTACTGCTGTCTCTTGCGGTTCAGGGCACCTTGCTTCCGGTTGTATCCAGAAAGCTGGAAATGATCGATAAGAATGCCAATGTCATGCGGACGTTTAATGACTATCAGGATGAAAATGATATTTCTTTTGTCAAGATCAAGATCACTGACAATCATCCGTTTGCAGGAAAAACACTAAAAGAAATCGAAATGCCGCCGGGAGTCTTAGTGGTACTGCTGTTTCGGGGACAGGAGACAATGATGCCGAATGGGGATACATCTTTAGAAGGCGGCGATCTGCTGATTTGTGCAGCCCCGGCCTTTGAAGACCGGGAAAATCTGACATTGTATGAGGTGGAAATTGACAAAAATCATAAATGGCGGGATAAACCAGTGAATGAGCTGGACCAGAAAGCAGGGGTGCTCATTGTCATGGTCAAAAGAGAAGGAAGCACTCTCATTCCCAATGGAAATACGATTATCCGACAGGATGATCTGCTGGTGTTTCGTCGGCAAAAACACGCAAAACAGGCGCATGGGTAAATTCCATGTGCTTTTTTGTTTTTGGATGTGCGAATTCCAGACGGCAGGCAAAGAGCTGCAGTTGGGAAAAAGAAGTCTGGTTCGGACCATATTTTCGGTCTCCTGCGATGGGACAGCCAAGGTGAGCCATTTGTACCCGAATCTGGTGATGACGTCCGGTATCCAGATGAATCTCTGCCAGTGAAAATTCCGCTGTTGTTTTTGCAATATGGTAGGAAAGGCGTGCAACTTTGGCGCCCGGCGTCTCTTCTGTACAGATTCTGGAAGTGTTCGTGCGCCCGTCTTTGACAAGATAATCTTCTAAAATTCCGTCAGCAGTCTGTGGGCATCCGAGAAGAACCGCCTGATAATATTTGCCGAAGCCAAAACTCTGGAGCTGACGGTTCAGCTCTTTGGCAGCGGCAGGTGTTTTGGCAAATACAAGCAGCCCTTCTACCGGCTGATCCAGCCGATGGATCACTGCAAGGTAAGGTTGTTTTTTGTGTGCGCTGTTCTGATAGATATGATTTTTTAAAATGCTGACCATATCCGGAAGCCCGGGGCGGCTTGTCTGAGTCGGGATACCGGCAGGTTTCAGACATACGATGATGTCCTGGTCTTCATATAAAATATGTGGCTTCATTTTGATACGCTCCTCTTGTGAAATCTGCTACAATTATCATATAAAACAAAAGAGTGGTCAAGGGATTCTTGACTTTTACAGAAAACATCTCTAAACTGATTTACATAGAGTGATCTGCTGGAAATCAGAGACAGGATACTTTAGGAATTGACTGGCGGCAGGAGGTTGAAGATATGAGGACAAATTGGGAGTGGGAACAGTTCGGTGAGGATATCAGACGGACCGTGCAGGATGCAGTGGACTCCAGAGATTTTCGGAGATTGAATCAGACCATTACAGATACAGTAAACAGTGCCTTTCATGAATTTACAGACGGGATGAGAAACCCCCGCGGAGGATATCAGTATCAGAAAGCGGACTATGGTACCGGGAGGCAAAAGGACAGGACAAAGGGTGCCTGGCAGAATCTGGATTTGAATCAGTTAAAACGCCCCACATTGTATGCTGGGACGAGAGCGAAAAAAGCAGCAGGACTGACGATGACGATCACAGGTTATACGATTGCAGGATGTCTTTTGATCGGCGGACTGATCACAGGTGTGACCGGGATGCTGCTTGGAGCGGGAGTCGGTGTATCCGTCGCACTTAGTATACAGGTGATCCTTCTGGCAGTATTTACGGCGCTTGGAATCACCGGGACAAAACTTTTAAGCAGGGTGAAGCGGTTTCAGACTTATATAGAAGAGCTACAGGGCAGAGAATATGGAAATGTGAAAGATCTGGCGCTGAGGGTACAGAAAAAAGACAAATTTGTAGTAAAAGATCTGGAAACTATGATCAGAAAAGGATGGTTTCTTCAGGGGCATCTGGATGAGCAGAAAGCGTGTCTGATGACCAGCAGGGAAGCATTTGAGCAGTATCAGGAACTGATGGCACAGGCAAGGCAGCAGAAAGCCAGAGAGCAGGAGACGAAAGAGAGACAAAAAGCAGACGCTGACAGAAGAGCAGGTCTGGATCCGAAAGTACAGGAAGTGATTGAAGCGGGAAATGCATATATCCGCAAGATCCGGGAATGTAATGATGCAATTCCGGGAGAAGTGGTATCAGAAAAGATGTCCCGAATGGAGCTTTTGACAAAACGGATCTTTGCGCGGGTAGAACAGAACCCGGAAGTGGTGACCGATATTCGCAGGCTGATGGAATATTATCTTCCGACGCAGTCAAGCTTTTAGAGGCATATGAGGAGCTGGATGCACAGCCTGTGCAGGGGGAGAATATTCTTTCTTCGAAAAAGGAGATTGAGGATACACTGGATACATTGAATATCGCATTTGAAAAGCTTCTGGATGATCTGTTTCAGGAGACAGCGTGGGATGTGTCCTCTGATATTTCTGTGCTGAAGACAATGCTGGCGCAGGAAGGACTTACGAAAAATGACTTTTCAACAGGAGGAAAATGATGAGCGAAGAATTGAAAGATTTTCAGACAGCACCGACACTGACACTGAATCCATTTGCGGAGGAAGAAAAAGCACAGCCGGAAGTGAAAAAAGAAGAGCCTCTGATGGATGAAAATGTTCTGTCAGAAGAAGAGAGAAAGATGGCAGATCAGTTTGCAAATCAGATCGACCTGACCAATTCTGCCATGATCCTGCAGTATGGTGCGGGAACTCAGAGCAAGATGGCGGATTTTTCAGAGACTGCACTGGAAAATGTAAAGACGAAGGACTTGGGGGAAGTGGGAGAACTTCTCGGGAATGTTGTGAAGGAGCTGAAAAATTTTGACGAGGAAGAAGAAAAAGGATTTTTCGGAATCTTCAAAAAGCAGGCAAATAAGATTCAGGCACTGAAAACAAAATATGCCAAGGCGGAGACGAATATCAACCAGATCTGCCAGGCTCTGGAGGGACATCAGGTACAGCTGATGAAAGATGTTGCGATTCTGGATAAGATGTATGAATTGAACCTGACATATTTTAAAGAGCTGACGATGTATATTCTGGCAGGAAAGAAAAAGCTGGAAGAAGTGCAGGAGGGACAGTTGAAGGAACTCCTGACGAAAGCGCAGGCCAGCGGACTTGCAGAGGATGCACAGGCGGCCAGAGATCTGGAGGCGATGTGCGGAAGATTTGAAAAGAAGGTTCATGATCTGGAACTGACGAGAATGATCTCCATCCAGACAGCACCGCAGATCCGACTGGTACAGAACAATGATACCGTGATGGTGGAAAAGATCCAGTCCACGATCGTGAATACAATTCCGCTGTGGAAGAGCCAGATGGTACTGGCGCTCGGTGTGGCGCATTCTGCACAGGCGGCAGCAGCTCAGAGGAAAGTGACGGATATGACAAACGAACTGCTGAAAAAGAATGCGGATACATTGAAGATGGCGACGCTGGAAACTGCAAGAGAATCTGAGCGTGGAATCGTGGATATGGAAACACTAAAAGCGACAAATGAATCCTTAATCTCTACGTTGGATGAAGTGATGCAGATTCAGCAGGAAGGAAGGCAAAAACGTCAGGAAGCAGAGGCAGAGATGCAGCGTCTGGAAAATGAATTGAAACAGAAATTGCTGCAGGTGCGCTGATCGCTTGACAATCGTGAGAAATTCAGTTAGAATTCACGATGAATATGTTAGATGGGTGAAGAACAGGATTAGTATATATCGGAGAACGGCACAGAGAAGAAGCAGTCAGGTGAGAGGCTTCTGCGGAAAGGGTATAGAACCGGCCTGGGAGCTTTCGCATGAAAATGCGGCGTAGAACCGGCGTTAACGGTGTAAGAGAGAATCACAGAGATACTGTGGTTAATCAGGGTGGTACCGCCGAGTCTTTCGGTCCCTTATCGGGAAGGAAGGCTCGGCTTTTTTACGAAAAAATACAGGGCAGGATACTTCCCAGAAGAAACAAAAACAGAGAAGAAAGAAGAGGAGAACATTATGGCAAAAGAAAAAAAACTGGTAGAATCCATTACGGCCAGAGAAGTAGATTTTGCACAGTGGTACACAGATGTGGTGCGCGAAGCAAAATTGTGTGATTATTCAGGAGTAAAAGGATGTTTGAATTATCTTCCGAACGGATATGCAATCTGGGAGAATATTCAGGCAAACCTGGACAAACGTTTTAAAGAGACAGGTGTAGAAAACGTGTATCTTCCGGTATTGATTCCGGAAAATCTGCTTCAGAAAGAAAAAGATCATATCGAAGGATTTGCACCGGAAGTAGCGTGGGTAACACATGGAGGAATGGAAGAACTGCAGGAGAGATTCTGTATCCGTCCGACATCTGAGACTTTATTCTGCGATCTGTGGAGCAAAACAGTACAGTCTTACAGAGATCTTCCAAAAGTTTGGAATCAGTGGTGCTCTGTGCTGAGATGGGAAAAGACAACAAGACCATTCCTTCGTTCCAGAGAATTTTTATGGCAGGAAGGTCATACGATCCACGCAACATATGAAGAAGCAGAAGAAAGAACACTTCTGATGCGTGATGTATACAAGAGTTTCGTAGAAGACGATCTGGCAATTCCGCTTGTGACAGGAAGAAAGACACCAAGTGAGAAATTTGCAGGAGCACAGGATACGTATACAATTGAAGCGCTGATGCATGACGGAAAAGCACTCCAGTCAGGAACCAGTCATTTCTTCGGAAATGCGTTTGCGGATGCGTACGGAATCAGCTATTCTGATAAAGAAAACAAACTGCACAGCGTATATGAGACATCCTGGGGACTGTCCACACGTATCATCGGAGCTATCATCATGGTGCATGGAGATGACAGTGGTCTGGTACTTCCTCCGCACATTGCACCGGTTCAGACAAGAGTGATCCCGATCGCACAGCACAAAGAAGGTGTGCTTGATAAAGCTAATGAACTGCTTGCAGCATTGAAGGCAGCAGGATACAGAGCTTCCATCGATGATTCTGAAAAGAGCCCGGGATGGAAATTCAGCGAGCAGGAAATGGTCGGAATCCCGACACGTATCGAAATCGGACCAAAAGATATTGAAAATGGTCAGGTTGTTGTCGTTCGCCGTGACACAAGAGAAAAAATTGTAGTGGCAATGGATGAGCTGACAGAAAAACTGTCCGAAATCCTGGAGACAATTCAGAAAGATATGTTTGAGAGAGCGAAAGCATTCCTTGATTCTCATATCCACACAGCAGCAAATATGGATGAGATGGTGAAAGTGGCACAGGAAGAGATCGGATTTATCAAAGCAATGTGGTGTGGAGATGATGCCTGTGAAGAAGAAATCAAAGCTCAGACAGGCGGAGTGACATCCAGATGTATTCCAGAGGAACAGGAACAGATTTCAGATGTGTGTGTATGCTGTGGAAAACCGGCGAAGCACATGGTATATTGGGGTAAAGCGTACTAAAAATGGCATTTCAGAATATGGTGAACATGCAGCTGATGATGTTTCTGTTGGTTGCAGTCGGATTCCTGGTGAGAAAAAAGAATATCATTGGAGAGACAGGACGCAAAGACATGGTCAATTTCTGTCTGTATGTTACACTGCCGTTTAATATCTTCCATTCCTTTCAGATGGAATGGGAGTGGAGCATGCTCAAAAGCTTTGCCCAGGTTCTGTTTCTTGCGACAGGGTATTGTATTCTTTCTATAATAATGAGCTGTATCTTTTACAGAAAGGCTGAACCGGATAAGAGAAAGCCGCTTCGATATGGAACAATCGTTTCAAATGGCGGTTTTCTCGGAAATCCTGTGATCGAAGGGATTTATGGAACGAACGGATTGTTTTATGCTTCCGTGTTTATGCTTCCGGTGAGGATCGTCATGTGGAGTGTGGGAACATCCTGTTTTATGAAAGAAAAAAGTGAAAGTCTGGTAAAAAAGGTGCTGACACATCCATGTATTGTGGCCATCTATCTGGGACTTTTCGTCATGATCGCAGGAATGTCCTTCCCGGTAAGTGTGGAAAATACGATTTCAGGGATCAGCAGCTGTAATACACCCCTCAGTATGATGTTGGTGGGCATGATGCTGGCAGAGATGAATCCGAAAGGAATACTGGATGGAACAATGGTGCTTTACACCATTGTCCGACTGATCCTGATCCCGGCAATTTTATTCGGGCTTACCGCACTGCTTCCGATTCCTGCATTACTTCGGGGAATTACGGTTATTATTGCGGGGATGCCGACACCGGTGACAACTGCACTGCTGTCTGCCAAATATCATGGGAATGAGGGATATGCAACAGGAATGATCTTTGTCACGACCATCCTGTCATTATTCACACTTCCGGTATGGTGCTGGCTCCTCGGATAAAAAAGAGAGAATAGTTGCAGAAAATCTTAGAAAATCCCTTGACTTTCGGGAAAAAACGTAATACACTAATTTAGCGTGCACAGGAGAAATTCTGTTTTTGTGCGCAAATATCAGATAATGAACCATTATCTGCAGCCCTTTCGGCATAAGCCGGAAGACAACGAGTGAAATCATAGGAGGTGAAAAAGAATGCCAACATTTAACCAGTTAGTTAGAAAAGGACGTCAGACTTCTGAAAAGAAATCTACAGCACCGGCACTTCAGAAAGGATGGAACTCCCTTCAGAAGCGTGCAACTGATGTATCTGCACCACAGAAGAGAGGTGTTTGTACAGCAGTTAAGACAGCTACACCTAAGAAGCCTAACTCAGCTCTGAGAAAAATCGCCAGAGTTCGTCTTTCTAACGGAATCGAAGTAACAAGCTACATCCCAGGAGAAGGACACAACCTTCAGGAGCATAGCGTTGTTCTGATCCGTGGAGGAAGAGTTAAGGACCTGCCAGGTACAAGATACCACATCGTCAGAGGTACACTTGATACAGCAGGTGTTGCTAAGAGAAGACAGGCTCGTTCTAAATACGGCGCTAAGAGACCAAAAGACGCTAAATAAGAAACAGAGCGCTTAGCAAAGAAGTAACTAAATAGTTAAATCGTATCACAAACAGAACTATGATTATCGTACCTTATTGGACGATACGTTCAATAAGTTAGGGCTGCGGATTTAGATACAATCGTCCCGCGGCCGCGACACATGAATTGTGATTCCATAGAAAGACACATGTGAGTACCGATGAATTAATCCCGGAAAGAATCCGGAAATTATGATTAAGGAGGGAAGGACCGTGCCACGTAAAGGACATACTCAGAAAAGAGACGTATTAGCGGATCCAATATACAACAATAAAGTTGTTACCAAACTTATCAACAACATCATGTTAGATGGTAAGAAAGGTGTAGCACAGAAGATTGTATACGGAGCATTTGAAAGAGTTGAAGCAAAAGCTGAAAAACCGGCGATCGAAGTATTCGAAGAGGCTATGAACAACATCATGCCAGTACTCGAAGTAAAAGCAAGACGTATCGGTGGAGCTACTTATCAGGTGCCGATCGAAGTCAGAGCTGACAGAAGACAGGCTCTCGCACTTCGCTGGATCACATTGTACTCCCGTCAGAGAGGCGAGAAGACAATGGAAGAAAGATTAGCTAACGAAATCCTGGATGCTGCTAACAACACAGGAGCATCTGTAAAGAAAAAAGAAGATATGCACAAAATGGCAGAAGCAAACAAAGCGTTTGCTCACTACCGTTTCTAAGAGCCAAAGCGGCAGCCGCAGATTGGCGGCTTAAGCAAATGGCATGTTCTCCGGGACTTTTTGTTTCGGGGAACTACAATATATTAGGAGGAAAAAACCTTGGCTGGAAGAGAATATCCATTAGAGAGAACCAGAAATATCGGTATTATGGCTCATAATTGATGCAGGTAAAACTACAACAACAGTAGCGTATTCTTTAACTATTAACCGGTGTTAATCATAAGATTTGG
>ENA-OQBT01000031-OQBT01000031.1-human-gut-metagenome-genome-assembly--contig:-NODE-31-length-85830-cov-3.722763_pt1 | contig 85830 bp, 101 predicted proteins | sample MGYA00242749_ERZ504557 | MGnify/ENA primary metagenome ERZ504557 (study PRJEB26092, sample SAMD00036243) | human gut metagenome | host: Homo sapiens | study: EMG produced TPA metagenomics assembly of...
GAAACCGGATTTTATCAGTATGTATTCCTACTCTTATCTGCTGATCCAGCAGGACAGTATGTATTTCGGGAAGCGATCCCTGGATAATAATTTCGTGAAAAACCAGACGGATATTTTTAAACAGGTACTTCAGGAAGAAGAGTTTATGGCTGAGGAACTACATATTACGGAATGGAACTATACCATTTCCAACCGTAACTGTATCAGCGACAGCTGTGCACATGGGGCTTACGTGATGAAAACCTGCATTGAGTCAATCGGAAATGTGGATAAAATGGGGTACTGGCACGGGTCAGACCTGCACACGGAATACTATGACACAGAGGCGGTTCTGTACGGGGATAACGGTTTACTGACAAGGGATGGGATTAAGAAACCATCGTTTTATGCATTTCACTTTATGAATTTCCTACAGTCACAATTGCTGGGCAAGACAGAGAATGCGGTTTTATCTACGGATGGAAGAGGGACATATACGATTGTCTGTCACAATTGTAAGCGGTTTAATTACCGATACACGATGAAGGAAGAGAAGGATATTAGAATCGAAGATTTGGAGGAACTGTACGAGGATACAGATGCGGTACATCTGAAATTCTGTATTAACCATGTAGAAAACGGAGATTATATCATGCGTGTGTTCTATGTTAATTCTGAGAATGGAAGCGTTCAGGATGTCTGGGGTGACATGGATTATCTGAAAAATCTTTCCAAAGGTGAAGTGGAGTATATCCGCCGGGGCGCGATGCCGAAGGTGGAGATGCGTAAAATCCATGTGGAGGATGGTGTGCTGAGAGTGGATACAAAGCTGATGGCACATGAGATCAAGGCGTTGGATATTCACTATCAATATTAGAAAGTGAGACTATGGACACTGATAAGTTCCTGTTTTCACCGAAAAAATGCTGTATCAATAACTGCGATACAGCATTTTTTTGCGTGGATCACTTTAGTTTTTTTCTGAGAGAGGATGTCTTATACAATCATTGCTTTTCTTTGATGGTGACGGAAAGGCATACATTATGGGAACAGGAGACGTTTGGGACAATGGCGCATGTCAGAAACTATCATCGGAATATATGCAACCGGAAATGGCGTGGACAGTGAGAACAGGCAGAATTTGACTGGTTTGAGATGAGATAGTGTAGAGGACAAAAAAATTACCCCTATTTTTGTCCTCTGATTTGACTGATATAAAAAAGAGTCCAAATACAGTAGCAAATTAGGATAATATGCGGAAAGTTTTTGAAAATGTACTGGACTATAATGATTTCAAGATAAAAGTGAAACAAGAAATAAGAAAAGGAGAGACAAACAATGAAATTAGGATTTGTAAGTGCGATTCTTGACACATGGAATTATGAAGAGATGATGGATTTCGCATCTGACCACGGCTTTGAATGTGTGGAAGTTGCATGCTGGCCACAGGGAAAGCTGAGAGAAGATATGCAGGAGTCACTCATATTGATGTAGACAAAGTGCTGGAAGATGAGGAATATGCAAAACATATTCTGGACTATAGCAAAGAGAAGAATGTAGAGATTTCTACCCTCGCATACTATCCGAATACAATGGATGGAAATCAGGAGAAACGTGAAGCAGCAGTTGCTCACTTGAAAAATGTAATCCGTGCAAGCCATAAGCTTGGCGTAAACATGGTATCAACATTTATCGGAAGAGATCAGACAAAGACGGTGGAGGAAAATCTGGAACTGGTGAAGGAAGTATGGCCTTCTATCATCAAACTGGCAGAAGAGAACGATGTAAAAGTTGCAATTGAGAACTGCCCGATGTTATTCGGACCGGATCAGTGGCCGGGCGGACAGAATCTGATGACAACACCAAAGATTTGGAGACAGGTATTTGATATTCTGAACAGCGACAATTTGGGAATCAACTATGATCCATCCCATTTTGTATGGCAGATGATTGATTACATCAAACCGATTTATGAATTCAAGGATAAAATCTTCCATGTACATTATAAAGATATTAAAATATATCCGGATCGCCTGAATGACTGCGGAATCATGGCTTATCCACTTGATTTTATGTCGCCTAAGCTTCCGGGACTGGGGGATGTTGACTGGAGTAAATATGTATCAGCACTGACAGATATTGGATACGACGGATGCACATGTATCGAAGTAGAGGATAGAGCGTTCGAAGGAAGCAAAGAAAAAGTAGAGGATTCCCTGATACTTAGCCGTAGATATTTGAAACAGTTTGTTATTTAATTTGTTAAAAAATAAAATTCACATATAAAAGGAGAAAAAACAATGGGAAAATTAAGAATTGCAATCGTAGGATGTGGTGGAATCGCTAACCAGAAACACATGCCATCTATCAAAACACAGGCAGACAAAGCGGAAATGGTAGCTTTCTGCGATATTATTCCGGAGCGTGCAGAAAAAGCAGCAAAAGAGTATGGTGTTGAAGGTGCAAAAGTTTATACAGATTATAAGGAAATGCTTGCAGATACAAGCATCGAGATCGATGTTGTACATGTATGTACACCAAACGTGGCTCACTGCCCAATCACTGTTGCAGCATTTGAGGCTGGAAAACATGTTATGTGCGAGAAACCAATGGCTCACAATACAGAAGATGCCCGCAAGATGATCGAAGCATGGAAGAAATCCGGAAAGAAATTTACAATTGGATACCAGAACAGACTTCGTGACGATACACAGACACTTCATGGCATCATGTGAGGCCGGAGAACTTGGAGAAATTTACTTCGCAAAAGCACACGCACTTAGAAGAAGAGCTGTTCCTACATGGGGCGTATTCCCGAACAAAGCTCTGCAGGGTGGCGGTCCTCTGATCGACATCGGAACACACGCACTGGATATCACACTTTGGATGATGAACAACTACGAGCCAGAGTCAGTTTCAGGACAGGTATTCTACAAACTGGGACGTCAGGATGATGGTCCGGAAGGAAACGTATTTGGACCATGGGATCCGAAGACATTTGAAGTAGAAGATTCCGCATTCGGTCTTGTAAAGATGAAAAACGGAGCAACAATCTACCTTGAGGCTTCATGGGCACTGAACATTCTGAAATCTATGGAAGCATCTACAACACTTTGCGGAACAAAGGGTGGAGCTGAGATTCACCACGGCGGAAGTTATCCACAGGATGAACTGATCTACAACACAGTTGAGCACAATCAGTTGATGGAAAAAACAATCTCACCAGCAGGTGTTGTTGACTTCTTCGAAGGTGGAGCAGCTGCAGAGGCAGTTCGCGAGCAGGAGCAGTGGCTCAATGCGATCATTAATGATACAGATCCGCTTGTAAAGCCAGAGCAGGCATTCGTTGTAACACAGATTCTGGAAGGAATTTACAAATCAGCAGAGACAGGAAAAGAAGTATTCTTTGACTAATCAGTAAACAATAGGGCAGCTCCTGATAAATCGCATGCGATGTGTGAAATGGATAGGAGCTGCCATTTTCAAAGAAAAGTCAAGGTTGAAATAGGAGGAAAAAAATGGCTGGCAGACAAATATACAATCCGGAAGGATTTAAAAATATTGAAAAAGATGGAAGTCTTACAGGCTTTGAATTTCAGTTCAAAGCACAGTATTATCGTGGAATCACACTTTCTATTGTGAGAGATATCAAAGTAAATATTGATGGTGAAGATATCGAAAGAGAAAATGTACGTTTCACTGTAAACGGAGAAACATTTACACTGGAAGAGATGCGTACGGTGATCGATTCTGATTATCGTTGGGAATTCGGTGATTATGCAACAGTTTCTGTAATGAAAGAAGGCGGACTTGCAAAAGGAAACCATCACATTAAAGCAGTACAGATTATTGACCCTTCTTACATGCCATTTCAGATTGAAGCGGTATGTGAGACAGATTTTGTGATTGAATAAGGAGGAACGAAGCATGAGTTACGATATTAAAAGAAGTGTTTCCCTGTACAGTTATCAGGATGAGTATTATGATAAAAAATTAGATTTGGAAGGTTGTTTGAGAGAGACTGCGAAGACAGGCGCAACAGGAGTTGAGCTTCTTGCTGAGCAGATGATCCGTAGATTCCCGTTGCCGATCGAGACAGAAGAATTCCGTGATCAGTGGTTTGGATGGATGAAGAAATATAATCTTGAGCCATCTTGTTATGACGCATTTTTGGAGAACCACATTTACGACAACCGTATGTTAACTCTGAGTGAGCAGATTAACATGATGAAACGTGATATCCGTCTGGCATCATTGCTTGGATTTAAGAACCTCCGTACACTTGTTTCAACACCAATGGACGTCATAGAGGGCAGCCTTGAGTATGCAGAACAGATGAATGTAAAGATCGGTCTGGAAGTACATGCTCCGTTCTCTTTGAATTCAGGTTGGGCAGATGGATATATGGAGATGATTCACCGCACCGGAACAAAATACTTCGGATTCATTCCTGACATGGGAATCTTCTGTAAGAACATTCCGGATGTGGTAAGAGATAAAGCGAGAAGACACGGTGCATCAGAAGAATGTATCAAGATTGTCGATGATGCATATGCACAGAGAATCGCAAAAGGATTTACAAAGATTAAATATGATCTGGATCTTGGAAAAGCAAATATGGAATACCGTATGCAAAACGGAATGAAAGAAATGATGGATGCTGTACAGGCAGCAGGCGGCGGCCCGGCTGATATGGAATATGCAGGATCTTCATTCACATATTCCTGGTCAGAGCCACAGGATATTATAGATAACATCGATTATATTTTCCATACACATGCAAAATTCTACAACGTAAGTGAAGACTATGTAGAGACAGCAGTTGCAATTCCAGAAGTTGTTGAGGCATTTAAGAAGGCAGGATATAAAGGTTATTTAAGTTCAGAGTATGAAGGCGGAGAGCATCTGCGTGCGGATATGGAAGTAGACAGTATTGAGCAGGTACGCCGTCATCAGGAAGCAATGAGAAGAGCAATCGAGGGTTAAATTCAAAATATTCCGAAAACGAAGGGCAAAGGGGGCTGACCCCCTTTGAAGAGAAGGTGGATAATATGGAAAAAATTAAATTAGGTATTGTCGGATTTGGTTTCATGGGACACTGCGATGCTGATATGATGGCAACATTTGATGATATTGACCTTGTAGCAGTTGCAGATACCAATCCGGAACAGTTAAAAGATGCTCCGGAAGGAGTGGAGACTTATGCAAATATTGATGAAATGCTTGCAAATGCAGATATCAATGTAGTAATGGTATCGACTCCGAACCCAAGTCATCCGGAGATGGTTAAAAAGGCCGCAGCAGCAAAAAAACATGTAATCTGTGAGAAACCGGCAGCAATGAGTGTTGCGGAATATGATGAGATGGTTGCTGCATGTGAGGAGAATGGTGTGATCTTTACGGTTCACCAGCAGAGAAGATGGGACAAAGACTACCGTATTATGAAAGAAGTTTACGACAAATCAATGGTAGGAGATATGTACATCATCAAATCCCAGCTTTACGGAGTAAACGGAAATATGCATGACTGGCATATCTACCCGGAGATGGGTGGAGGAATGCTCTATGACTGGGGTGTACATTTGATCGATCAGATGCTGGATATGGTGAAATCCAAAATCGTATCTCTCTATGCAGATGTTCAGAATGTCATCAATGAAAATGTAGATGATTACTTCAAGATAATCATGAAGTTTGAAAACGGTGTGACAGCAGAGATTGAGCTTGGAACATATTACCTGACACCAAAGCGTGCATGGTTCATTGGTGGAAATAAAGGTTCTGCATTGATTGATGGATTCGCAGGAGAAGGCAAGATTGTCCGCACAGCGCATCTGTTGGAAAATGTTCCTGGAAAGATTACGATGACTGCAGCAGGTCCTACAAGAAGCTTTGGACCTCCAGAGCCGGGACTGTTGTCTGAAGAGCCATTGCCGGAAGTAAATGTGGATCACAGAAATTACTTTGAACATTTCCTGAAAGCATTTAACGGAGAAGAAGATATTATTATTAAACCGGAGCAGGTGAGACGTGTTCTTTGTGTAATGGATGCAGTCAGAGAGTCTGCTAAGACCGGAAAAGCAATCGCATTTGAAGAGTAAAAAATGAGTTGTTAACTGTCTTTTGAGACGTCCGCATGGGGATTATGAAATCAAAGATTTAAGTCAAAGATTTTGTAGTCATTCTGCGGGCGTTTTCAAGTTACATTGATGGTTGTGACTTGCCTGTTTTTGTTTATTCTCAAAGAGCAAAAATGATATATGTTTTTTTGTTCTCCATTCAAAAAACAGGTTTTTCAGGACAAAAATACAAGTGATTTAGGTTTAAAACATGGTATATGAAACTTGGCAAATATAATAAAATGAGTACAAGTTAAAAAATAACAAGTTCGAAAAGTGAGGTAAAGATCATGGCAAATTATGAAACACAGGTTGTTGTTATTGCAGCAGGTCCTTCTGGATTATCCGCTGCTGTTCAGGCAGCAGAGGACGGAGCAGAGGTTATCGTTCTTGAGAAAGCAGCTGCAGTCGGCGGTGCAGCAAACATGGGAATGGGACCGCTTGGAATCGGTACAAAATACCAGAAAAAGCAGATGGAAGATATCACAGTAGAAAAAGCATTTAACATGTTTATGGAATATACACATTACAACGTAGATGCACGTCTTGTAAAACGTTATTTCGAGCAGTCAGGAGAGACAATCGAGTGGCTGGAGGACATGGGAGTTGAGTTCGAAGGCGCATACCGCTACTTCCCAAAATCAGAACCGACATGGCATATCGTAAAAACAGATCAGGGAATCGGACCAAGAGCTGCATCATTCATGAACAAAGCTTTGTATTCCAGAGCCCAGGAACTTGGCGTGAAAGTATTGCTGGAGACACCTGCAAAGAAAATCGTAATGGAAGATGGAAAAGTGGCAGGAGTTCTTGCAACAGATAAAGATGGAAATGAAATCGAAATCACATGTAAAGCAGCAATTATCTGTACAGGTGGAGCCGGATGTAATCCGAAACTGATCAAGGATGAGACAGGATATAAACATGGAGAGGATATGTTCAACTTTGCAATTCCTGGTATTATGGGCGACGGTCTGAGAATGGCATGGGAGACTGGAGCTGACAAGCTTCCGGTAAGAATTGAACAGGCAGCAGCGATTGAAGGTGTAGATGATCTTCCGGGAAGTGTAGGAAATATCATGGGACAGCCGAACCTGCTTGTAAACCTGCAGGGAAAACGTGTAATGAACGAGGATCATATGCAGAACGCTACATATCTTTCTAATGTTGTTTCTCATCAGAAAGGTCGTGTATGTATCAGCATTGTAGATTCTTCTATCGCAAAATATTACATGAGAAATGGTGTGGATAACGTATCGATGGTTCGCCCAAATCCAGATGTTTCTGATTTTGCAGATGCAATCAAAATGGCAAAAGAGAACGGAAATGAAGGTCTGTATATCGCAGACAGCATTGAAGAACTTGCAGAGAAGGCTGGTATCGATGTAGATAATCTGGTAGATACAGTGGAAGAGTATAATGACTTCTGTGACAGTGTAGATGAAGAATTCTTCAAAGACAAGAGATATTTAAGACCAATTACAAAAGCACCGTTCTATGGCGCACGTATCCGTCCGGGTGGATATGGAACAGTTGGTGGTATCCGTATCAATGAGAATTGTGAAGCATGCGATAAAGAGTTTGAGCCGGTACCTGGACTTTATGCAGCAGGTGCTGATGCATGTAATATTTACGATGACAGTTATATGTTCCTGCTTCCGGGTAACTCCATGGGATTTGCAGTGAATACAGGACGTATTGCTGGTATGAGCGCTGCAGAATATGTAGAGGATGAAGATTAATCTTTATTAGCAGAAATGTAGTAGTGCAGATCAGCAAAGACTGAGTTGTAATGAAAAAATGACAGAATCGAATGGAGCGGAGTGGATAAGAAACTCCGCTCTTATTTGAAGAAAGGTGAAAACTATGAAAGATACAGTAATTGATATTCAGAACCGCAGAAGTGTGAAGGAATATAAACCGGAGCAGATTACAGATGAGGAACTGATGGCCGTACTGAATGCGGGAATGAACGCACCGTCTGGTGGAAACAAGCAGTCACCGGTCTTTATTGCAGTACAGAATCCGGAATGGATTAAAAAACTATGTAAGCTGAATGCTGAGATTGCCGGAGCACCGGAAGGATTTGATGTGTTTTACGGAGCACCGACTATTATTCTTGTATTGGCAGAAAAGGGAGTCGGTAATCCGGTAGAAGACGGAAGTCTTTGCTTGGGTAACATGTTTAACGCAGCATATGCGTTAGGTCTTGGTTCCAGATGGATCAACCGGATCAGGGAGACATTTGAGACAGAATTAGGAAAAGAATTGTTAAAAGAAGCAGGCTATGAAGGAGAATATATCGGAGTGGGTTCTTGTATTCTAGGCTATCCTGCAAATGGATTTCCGGAGCCGATAGAACGAAAAGCCAATTATTACAAAATTATTAGATAGGGAGATGATGATTGCAGAACACTGGGATGTGCTGCAGCCGTGTGAATAAATCTAAGTGAAAAGAGAGAAAGGACAGATATGAAAACAAAAAATAGAATTGCAGTCAGTGTGTTTATTACAGCATTCGCCTTTGGACTGAATATTACCGGAGTTCTTCCGATTCTTGGAATTTTAAATGAAAAATACCAGCAATATGGAACAGGAATGGTACAGCAGCTGCAGACGATGCCATATTTGATGTTGATCGTGGGATCTCTCCTCGTGGGATGGCTGACAACAAGAATCAGTAAGAAGAAAATCGTCATTACCGGATTGATTGTTATTGGAATCTGTGGTATGCTTCCGTTCTTTTTAGAAAATTTTTTGATCCTTGTAATGACCCGATTGTTGATTGGATTTGGATTCGGTATCGTCGGTCCGATGAACACAGCAATCATTACAGAATTTTTCCCGCCAGAGGAAAGAGCATCCTATATGGGGTTACATGTAGTCGGAATGGGAATTGGAACAATGATTGGGAATCTGATCGGCGGAATATTGGCAGGAATCGGATACCGCAGTTTTTATCTTGTTTATTTGATTGCGTTTTTGGCAGCAGCCGGCATCAAAATCGTGTTGATCGAGACACCGCCTGTCATGGACGAGACTTCATCAGATATGAAGCTGAACAAGATGGTATATGTGATTTCGCTTGCATCATTTGTACATACATTATTTATTAATGCGTATAACACGAATATTGGAATTTATATTTTGCAAAATATCACAGATAATCCGTCTGTGACGGGGGTTGTGACAGCAGTAAACTCTGCGTTTGCTTTGTTGGTCGGAATGTTCTTCGGCAAGATTTCCGGAGTGCTGAAGGAGTACACCCTTGCATTTTCGATTCTGGCTGCGGCAGCAGGATACGGCGTGATTCTGTTTGTTCCGGGAATGGCTGGAGTGTATGTAGCAAGTGCACTGTGCGGTGTGTCGCTAAGCTGCTTTATGGCGATGACTTCTTATTTGATTTCCGTTTCGGTAGAAAAAGAAGCAGTGGCAAAGGCGAGCGGAATGTTTTCGATCATCGGCGGCATTGGTGGCCTGGTAGCACCGATTGTATTAGGAAATGTTGCAACATATGTGCTGGGGGGTAATCATCCGGTAAATCAATTTACAATCGCATTTGTCGGAATGCTCATGTTTGGAATTGTTGTAACAATATCAGGAAGAAAAATGAAGGAGAAAAATCAATGAAGCAATATGGCTTTGGAGTAGATATCGGAGGAACTACTTGCAAAATCGGTCTGTTTGACATGAACGGAACTATTTTGGAAAAGTGGGAAATCAAAACAAATACAGAGAATCACGGAGCAGCAATTTTAGATGATGTTGCCGCTGCAGTTCTCGGCAAGCTGGATGAAAAAAATATCAGCAAAGAAGAAGTACAGGGAATCGGACTTGGAGTTCCTGGACCTGTAGGACCTGACGGAACTGTATTTAAATGTGTAAATCTTGGCTGGGATGTCCTGAATGTAGAGAAAGAATTAAGTGAGAAAACAGGAATTTTCGTAAAAGTAGGAAATGATGCCAATGTGGCTGCACTTGGAGAAATGTGGCAGGGCGGCGGAAAAGGTCATGATAATGTCGTAATGATCACACTTGGAACCGGAGTCGGTGGTGGAATTATCATCAATGGTAAAATTGTAGCAGGTTCCCACGGTGCAGGCGGTGAGATCGGACATATTAAAATGCGTGATGGCGAGACAGCAACCTGCGGATGTGGCGGACACGGATGTCTGGAGCAGTATGCATCTGCAACCGGAATCGTGCGTATGGCAAAACAGAAGCTGGAAGAGGAGACGAGGGAGACTACACTTACATCGTATGAAGAACTGACAGCGAAGGACGTGTTTGACGAGGCAAAAGCAGGAGATGCTGTTGCATCAGAGTTGGTAGATGTTCTCTGTAATATGCTGGGAACAGCAATGGCGAATATCGCGGCAGTTGCAGATCCGGAGATCTTCGTAATCGGTGGAGGTGTTTCGTGTGCAGGAGCAATCCTAGTTGACGGAATCAAAGAACATTATGCTGCAAAGGCATTTCATGCATGTGCTGAAACAGAGATTTCACTTGCTACATTAGGCAATGATGCCGGAATGTACGGATGTGTGAGATTATTGTTTTAAATCATATTTTTAAGGAGGAAAATAGAAATGGCAGTCATTACAATAGACGGAATCAAACTGGACGTTCCAGAGAATAAGAACGTGCTGGATTGTGCGTTGGAAAATGGAATTTACATCCCACATCTCTGCCATCACAAGGACTTAAGCCCACTGGGCTCCTGTCGTATGTGTGTGGTAGAAGTGGAAGGACAGGAGGGAGTAACGACTTCCTGTACATTGAAGGCAAAAGACGGAATGGTGATCAAAACAAAGACAGCGGAGCTGGAGCGTCTGAGAATGCTGGCTCTGGAGCTGCTTCTGACCGGACATCCGGAAGATTGTTCTACATGTCCGAAGTACGGAAACTGTGAATTGCAGATGTTGATACAGTACATCGGACCGAAGACAGGACGTCTGAAAATGCGTACAAAGGGATTCCGTCCACAGGAGGATAATCCACTGATTCTTCACGATATGAACCGTTGTGTTCTCTGCGGAAGATGTGTACGTGCATGTAACGAGCTGCGTGGAGTAAAAGTGCTTCAGTATCAGAAGAAAGATATGGAGACTTACGTCGGAACCGTACATAACAAGTTATTGAAAGATGCAGATTGTCGTTTCTGCGGAGCATGTGCAGAAGTTTGTCCGACCGGAACAATCCGCGATAAGCTGATGAATTCCGAAGTGAAGAGAGAAGATGCAATCGTACCTTGTCGTCATGCTTGTCCGGCACATACAGATATTCCTCGCTATATCCGTCACGTGAAAAACGAGGAGTATGATGAAGCAGTAGCTGTCATTCGTGAGAAAGTACCATTCCCGAAGGCTCTTGGTTATATCTGTACCCATGTGTGTGAACTGGAATGTAAGAGAAAAGAAGTCAATGAGGCAATGTCCATCCGTGATATCAAACGTTATGCAGCGGATCATGATACAGGCTCTTACTGGAAGGGAAAAGGAAAACAGCTGGCAGATACAGGAAAGAAAGTCTGTGTCGTAGGTGGAGGACCGGCTGGTCTGACAGCAGCGTATTATCTGAGAAAACAGGGACATGATGTGACTTTGAAAGAAGCACTTCCGACAGTCGGCGGTATGATGGCTTACGGAATTCCTTCTTATCGTCTGCCAAGAGAAATCATTGCAGACGAGGCGGATGTAATCGTAGAGCAGGGCGTTAAGATTGAAGTGAATACAAAGGTAGAGAAACCGGCAGAATTGCTGAATGAATATGATGCAGTGCTTATGACGATCGGTGGACATAAAGGAGTACGCCTTCCGATGGAAGGAAGTGAGCTTCCGGGAACTATCTTAAATGCAGATTTCCTGAGAAATGCAAGTATGGGAAATGAAACCGGCATCGGCAAGAGAATCATCGTTCTTGGTGGCGGAAACGTTGCATTTGACTGTGCAAGAACAGCAAAACGTCTCGGAGCAGAAGAAATCCATCTGGCTTGTCTGGAGGCAAGAGATGCAATGACAGCGGATGAGGAAGAAATCACACAGGCACAGGAAGAAGGAATCTTTGTACATCCTGCACAGACATTTGAGCGGATTACAGGTACAGATGCAGTGACAGGTGTCGATTTCATGAATGTAAAATCCTTTACATTTGATGAAAACCGTCGCGCAATCATTGAGAAAGAAGAAGGATCCGAGCATCATATCGATGCAGATACAGTAATCTTTGCAGTTGGACAGAGACCTGATATCACAGAAGAAGCCGGATTGGAACTGGGAAGAGGAAACAGCATTGTTGTTAAGAATATGGACAATGACAAGACAACTTCCGTAGAAGGAATCTTTGCTGCAGGAGATGCAATTTATGGCACAAAATCAGTGATCATGGCAATCGAATCCGGACGTCAGGCAGCAAGCCAGATTGATAAATATCTGGGTGGAGACGGAGATATTTCCGAAGTACTTGCACCGGTACAGAAAGCAGACCCATATATCGGACAGTGTCCGGGATTCGGATATCAGGAAAGAAAACATACGCAGGTGGATGCACCGGAGAAACGTTCCGGTAACTTTAACCTGTTTGATCACGGTATCTGTGATTCAGATATCTGTGCAGAAGCCGGACGTTGTCTGCAGTGTGATCTGAGATTACAGATCTCCAGACCAAGTCTGTGGGGCGATTTTGTAGAACAAAAGGAGGCAGAGTAAGATGAGTGCTTTAGAGAATGCAAAAAAATTAAGCAATGAACAAGTATTAGAGAAGATTGCGGCTCTTGATATTCAGGAATACGGACTCTGTGCTCAGAAATTGTCAGAGCGTCTGGAAGCAGCAGTTGCAGAAAGCAAAGAAGAAGGAAAAGAAAGTGGTATCGTATGTGCATTGAACAATGCTGATATCGATGGTGTACTCCTCGAGCTGTTAAAAGCAGAACCGGAAAATGTAATGGAAGGAATTGCTATTGCAGCCTACGCAATTGAGACAGAGAACAAGATACTATATGTACCGGAGTACGCGGCAGAACTGATTGAATCAGAAGCAGTGAAGACAGCAGCGGAGAAATACGGTGTAAAACTGGCAGCAGATCTTGTGGATGTCCGAGCAAATGAAGGATGTGCATTGGTGCACATTGTAACAGTTACAAATCTTGCAGAGGCATTTTCAGAACCTGCAGATTCTTATGAAGCGGGAAGTTATGTGTCAATCAATGGAACAGCACTGAAAAAAGTTGCATGCAATACAGAAATTGCTGAATTAACTGATCTCAACAGCGCAAAGGCATTACAGATTGGGTATGAATATTATACAGCAGAAGAGGCAGAAGAACTGACGGTGGCAAGTGCAGAAAACGGAGTGATCCGCGTCCTGTCTGAAAAAGACTGTATCGTAACTGAGACAGAAAAGAGACTGACTGCATCCAGAAAACAGAGCTGCGGAAAATGTGTGTTCTGTCGGGAAGGTCTGTTGCAACTGCAGTATATGCAAAAAGAAGTAAAAGATGGAAAAGGCAAGGCAGAATTTATCGATATGACAAAAGAAATCGGTGAGGCAATGACATATTCCACACCATGTTCTATGGGACAGAATTCTTCCAGAATCGCACTCACTGCAGTCGAAAAATTTGCAGGAGAGTATGAGGCACATATCAAGAAGAAAAACTGTCCTGCAGGTGTATGTTTCTCAACGGAAACCATCTACATTGATCCGAAGTTATGCGACGGCTGTGGAGAATGTATGGATGTTTGTCCGAAAGACTGCATCGAAGGAAAATCCGGTTATATTCATATGATTGACGAATTCGATTGTGATGGTTGTGGAAAATGTATGGGTGTCTGTGAAGTAGAAGCGATTATAAAAACATCCGGCAAAGTGCCGAAGCTTCCGAACCGATTAACGAAAGTAGGAAGATTTAAGAAGCGATAGAACTAAGAAGTTAAAAGGATAATGATTCAAAAAGAGGAATTGTAAAATGATTAGGGTAACAGTATGGTATGAATATGTACAGGAAGCAGGCGAATTTAATGAGGAATTCTCCCAAAGACATGTCTGTAGAAGAGAAGGCTAGATTGAAAAAGCGTGTGGCAGATGTTGCAGCAAAGATAAAAGAAGTCTATCCAAAAGGTGTCATGGGAACTGTGGCAGAGCATTTGGAATCGTGTGAAGATATGCAAGTAACAAGTGTGAGAATGAACATGCCGGAGTATGGCCTTCCAGATAATTTATTAAATCATACAGATGTGTTAATCTGGTGGGCTCATGTGGCTCATGACCGTATACCGGATTGTTTGGTGGAAAAGATAAAAGACCGTGTGTTGAAGGGAATGGGATTCATCCCGCTTCATTCTGCGCACCCAAGTAAACCGATGAAAGCCCTGCTTGGAACTTCTGGTAGTTTGAAATGGCGAGAGGCGATTTTTGCCGAGTATGGAATACAAATCCAACACATCCGATTGCACAGGGAATACCCGAAAGTTTTGAACTTGAGGAAGAAGAAATGTATGGGGAATTTTTTGATATTCCAAAGCCGGACGATGTCGTATTTTTGAGTTGGTATCGAGGTGGCGAAGTGTTCCGAAGCGGTTGTACATGGCAGCGCGGTTATGGAAAAATCTTCTATTTTCAGCCGGGACATGAGACAAATCCGTCTTACCACAATCCTTATGTGTTGAAGGTGATTGAAAATGCAGTTCGATGGGCTGCACCGGTAATGTGGAGAGAAAATCTGGAATGTCCGAATATTGTGGAATCGCCTGAGAGTAAATATCTCAAGAAATGAGAGATAAAATGCAAGGGGGTCAGTCCCTTCTTCGGAGAGGGCTGCCCCCTTGCTATGCAAAAAATAGCAGATAGCCACAGCAAAATAAGACAAAAGTCTCGGAAGTATCGGGAGACGGTAGCTGGACAGTGGAACTTAAATAGATTTCATCATGCTCAGATACGATGTGAAAGTAATTTTAAACACGGAAGTGAACAAGGAGTATGTGAACACATTTGATCCAGATGCAGAAGTAGACGAGTTTTGTGAAACAGTGGATGAATCTTATATCATAGGGGACTGCAAGCAAGTCGGCCTGATCTATCATGCTGTAAATCAGGCATATTTTACAGCAATGCAGATTTAGAATTCAATAAAAAGTGTCGATAGAGCAAAAAAGCTGGTGTGGAAAAATTCATCAGCTTTTGAGCTTTCTTTTTGTGTGATATTTCGGTATACTTAGTAGCAGATAAAATGGAAAATAAAGTTGTGTTGGGGTGTTGAAATCATGGAAAACGATAGGAAATTAATACAGTTTCATTTTATTACAAATGCGGAGGTGTCCACGCATTATCATCAGAATCCGGAAGTATTTTACGTACTTACCGGGGAGCTGAAGGTGCAAATTGACGAAACCACTTTTCTGATGAAACAAGGGGATATCATTCTAATTAATGCAAATAAGCGCCATACAATGAATGGAAATGAGGAATTGCTTGGGGCAAGATTCGAGATTGACTTTCATCTGCTGGCAGAATATATGGAGTCCATGCAGCTTTTGTTCTGGTGTAATTCCGTTGCGGACAAAAATGCGGCATATGCAGACCTTCGGGAAGTCTTTGATCATATTCTGAGTAGATATTTTGAGAAGGATGAAAAAAGCGCATTGGATCTGCAGGCGTTATATTTTCAGGCGGCACATATCCTTACGAGTAATTTCCTCGTAAAAGCAGATGATACAAGGCTGAATATGGATGATTCACAGGATCGTCAGCGCGTACGCCGGATCCAGAATTATATCCAGGCAAATTATCAAAGTCAGATCAGTTTGAATAATCTGTCAGATCAGTTGTACCTGTCGAATGCCTATTTGTCAAAATATGTGAAAAACATCTGGGATTGACATTCATGGAATATCTGAATAATGTCCGGTTGTTCCATGCGGTGGATGAATTGCTGTACACAAAGAAAAATATGACTCACATTGCTTTGGATAATGGATTCCCGACTTCCGCTGCATTTACAAAAGCGTTCCGGGATATCTACGGAGAGGCGCCGAGTGAATACCGAAGGAAAATGAGGGAACAGCAGGAGCCGGAGAATCCGGAGCATGGATTGTCAGAGGAAGAATCCGGGCGTATCAAAAAGTATCTGATTTTCAAGGAACAGCACAATGAGCCGGTCGTAAAGAATCAGAAAGTATGTACGGTGGATGTGCAGCAGACAGGAAAGTTGTTGACAGACTGTCATAAAGCAATCTGTGTCGGAGATGCTTATACCGTTCTGCAGTCGAATGTACAGAGCCAGCTGAGAGACCTTCAAAAGGCAGCGGACATTAAATATGCAAGAATGTGGAATATCTTTTCCAGAGAAGAATGTTATAACGGAAAAAAAGGATGTAATTTCCGTAAAATCGATCAGATACTGGACTTCCTTTTAGAGAACCATATGAAACCGTATCTGGAACTGTGGCATAAAGAAGTATTGCTGAACTATTCGGCAGAAAAATTCCTCAAAGAGAATGAAGAGATAGAAAACTATGAGGTGCAGGTATATGAATATATTTTCCGGGAATTCTGTACGCATCTGGTGAATCGTTATGGAATTGATGAGATTGAAACATGGTATTTTGAATATTATAACTTCTCTAATACAGGTGCTACAGAAAGTACTGGCATGACCGAGGAAGAAGGCCTGTATTATCAGTATTTTGCAACAATTTATCGGATTCTAAAAGGAATCTCCCCGGCAATCAAGGTCGGAGGAGCCGGTTTTATTCTTGGATATGGAACATTGGGATGCCGTAGCATTCTTCCGATATGGAAAAAGAAGAATCTAATGCCGGATTTTCTGTCGGTATATTCATATCAGTATGTGGCAATTGATGATAATGACAAGCGATATGGAAGAAAATCAATTGACATCGATTATATGAGAAACCAGACAGAGATATTGAGAGAAGTAATAAAAGAGACCGGATTTCAGGTTCCGGAGTTACATATAAGTGAATGGAACTTCACAATTTCCAACCGAAATGTATTGAATGACAGCTGCAATCAGGGCGCATATGTTCTCAAAAACTGTATTGATATGAACGGAGAAGTCGATTTGATGGCATACTGGCATGCGTTGGACAGTTATTCTGATTATTATGATGCGGATAACGTTCTGAACGGAGATTCCGGAATGATCTCCCGTGACGGAATCCGGAAACCATCTTTTTATGCATATGTATTTATGAACCGGCTTTTGCCGAATGTCATCAAGAAAGATGAGAATTCCATTATTACAACCAATGGAAGAGACAGGTACGTAATCGCCTGTCACAACTTTAAGAAATTATCGGCTCAGTATGTATTTTCTGAGGAAGAAAAGATTACAGTAGAAACAATTGATAACTATATGGAAAACGATGAATCTCTGAAGCTACAGTTCCGTCTGGAAAATGTGAAGGATGGAGATTACCTTGTGAAGATTCACATGGTGAACAAAGAAAACGGAAGTGCGCAGGATATATGGAAGAGACTGCAGTACAGCAAGAATCTGGCAAGAGATGAGATGCAGTATCTGGAAAAAAGTGCAATCCCGAGAATGGAAATGAAAAATGTCCATGTGGAGGGCGGGGTGTTGGAATTGGAAAATGTGTTGATGGCACAGGAAATCAGATTGCTGGATATCCAGTATCGATATAGTTTAAAATAAGGAAAAGAAAAAGGAATTGTGATACAGAATTTTCTGGAAACAATTCCTTTTTTTTTGCAAGAAAAACCCATGTGAAATCAAATAAATAAAACAGGACAAAAAATATGTCATATTTTTTGTTTTTCTTTGCACGGCAAGGAAAATACAGCAATTATTTTCTGCCAAACAGGCATTGCAGAGAAAAGCGGGAAATCTAAAAAAAGATAAACTGTGTACATAACAAATCGATGGAGGTAAAACATGAAAGTATTAGGAATTTCCTTCGGAAGAAGGAACCAGCGAAGTGATGTAATGGTAAAGGAAGCATTGTTTGCAGCAAAGGCAGCAGGTGCAGAAGTACAGTTTATCAATACCGTCCGCATGGATATCGGCCACTGCCGTGCCTGCGATTACTGCAGCCGTATGCGTGACAAGGGCGAGACAGAGATTCACTGCTGTATGAAAGATGATTACCATATTCTGGAAGAAGCATGTCTGGAAGCAGACGGAATCATCATCGGAGCACCTGTTTACGCAGTTGGTATCGTAGGACAGTTTAAGAATTTTGTAGACCGTTTCGGACCATCTCATGACAGAGCTGCTTTGATCGAAGAAAACAAGAAACGAAAGGCAGAAGGAAAGCCGGAGCTTGACCCAAGATATTTCAAAGACCGTTACACGGGATTCATTTCCGTCGGCGGAGCTGAGACACACAACTGGGTATCTCTCGGATTGCCGATGTTAGATCTGTTCAGTTTCTCATTCTGCATGAAATGTGTAGGTCACGTAGATGCTTATGATCAGGGAAGAACAGGTCATCCGTTATTTGATCCGGCATTGATGTCAAAATGTGCAGAACTCGGAAAAGCAGTTGCAGAGTCACTTGGAAAACCATATGACGAAGTAGATACATGGGTAGGAGAAGAGGGCGTATGTCCTGTCTGCCACAATCCGCTCTTAAGCATGAACGGAACAACACATGTAGAGTGTCCAATCTGTGGTATCTGGGGTGACTTGAAAGTAGATGGAGAAAAGGTAAAAGTAGAATGGTCAGAGAAGGAAATCGCACGTGCCAGAAATACAAATATCGGAATCTACGAGCATTACAATGAAATACAAAACATGATCAAAGTATGTGTGCCAAAGCTGGTCGCAAACAAAGACACATTGCCGAAGATGATGGAAAAATACGTGAACTTTGAAGAGACAATCGCAAATATGTAATGAGAAATTTGGGGGAACAAGATGAAAGAACAAAAATTAAATGCATATGGCATGACGCCATTGACAGGAAAACATTATTTTGTATATGGACTTGGTAACTTTGCATCTCAGCTGTCTTGGACAATGGTAAGTACATACCTGTCTATTTTCTATACAGATGTATTCGGACTCGGAGTTGGTGCAGTTGCACTTTTGATGCTGATCGCAAAAGTATGGGATGGAATCAATGATCCGATGATGGGAACTTTGATGGAGCGTACACACACAAGATGGGGACGTTTCAGACCTTACATTTTTGTAGGCGCGATTTTCCTTGTAATCTTCACGATACTGACATTTACAGTACCGGGATTTGGAGGACCTGCAAAACTTGCTTATGCTTACATTACTTACATTGGCTTGGGAATGTCTTATACAATGACAAACGTTCCGTATCTGGCATTGCCTGTAGTTATGACTCGTGACCCAAAAGAAGTAAATAAACTGAACGCAGCACAGATGATGGGTATGACAATCGGACAGATCGTGTTAAACCTGTTTGTATTGAAACTGGTTCTCTGGTTTGGAAAAGGAGATCAGGCTGCAGGATATCATTCAACAGCAATCGTACTTGCGCTGATTGCATTACCGATGTTCTGGGCAGTTGCGTATCTGTCAAAAGAAAGAATCACAGTAAAGAAAGAAGATCAGGGAAAAGTCAGTGAAGGTCTGAAACTGGTTTTCAAAAATAAGAATCTTGTTTGTGCAATGATGTACTGCTTCTTTAACATGTTTGGTATGCTGGGACGTATCTCAGTGGCAGTTTACTTCTATATGCACTGTGTACAGAACTTTACATTTATTACTGTATTTATGATGATGCAGATGATCGTTGGCACATTGATTATGCCATTTACACCAAAGATTATCGACAAATTCGGAAAGAAGAAAACAGCAATCATTTCCATGGTGATACAGGGAACTGCATTGATTATTCTGTTCTTCGGACCTTATGAAAACATCGTATTTGATTTTGTTGTACTGATTTACTATGGTCTGGGTTATGTAGCAGGCCCATGTGGAGCCGGTATGATGATCGATGCAATCGATGACTTCGATGACAAATACGGATACCGCAACGATGGTATGGCATTCTCTTTCCAGGGAACAACGGTCAAGATCGCAACAGCAATCGCAAACTCTCTGTTCCTCGTAGTTATGGGAGCATTCGGATATGTTGGTGGCGGAGAAATCACACCTCATGTTCAGACTGGTATCAATGTGGCAGCCAACCTGCTTCCGGGATTAGTATTCTTTATGGGTATCATCCCGCTGGCAATATATAACCTGGATAAACCGGGATACATGGAAGCAGTCAGAGAAAGACTGACAGCAAGAGATAAAGCAAAAAGAGAAGCTGCGAAAGAAGCTTAAAAAATAGAAATAAACAGAAAATTGAAATGAGAAAAGCGGAATGAAATTGATAAGTGAGTTCATTCTGCTTTTTTCATAAAGAGAGTGCAGGAATACAAGTCAAAATTAGTCGTTGTATTATTTCCCAGCCTATCGTTCGTCAAGTTAAAAAATACGATTTGGATAGGGAAAATATAAAAAAGATAGTCAAAAAGACATATATATTTTATAAAGAAAAATAAATAAAATGGATTCAAAGAAAAAAGAGAGTCGAGGTAATTAAAAATCTGTAGAAAAAAGAGGATCAACACATCTGTGCCAATCCTCTTTTTACTACTCCAGATTAAGTTTCTTTGTCATATTGTATATCGAGCCTGCGACATACACCACAGTGAGGATCAGCGATACGGCAAGTGCACCGATGACCACTCTGTTTATAAGAGCTGTAATCTCCTGTGGGTTTAATACCGTTAAAATATAGGTGATGGATCCCTTTGATGACAGCGGAATAAAATATGTAAAAATCATCACTATAATATTTGCGACCTGACCGATCACATAAAGTATGATGAAAGTAAGTACAGAGTAAGCATCTTTGCTTCCATTTGCCCTGTAGCCGGTAGTAAGGCTGAAAAACAGCATAGAGATCATATAGAGCAGAGATATTACTGCAATACTGCCAAACATTACAACAGGACTCGCTGTAAATCCGGCATTGGCAAATTCATCAGACATGCCTCTTATGATATCTCCAATCCATGCAAAGCCCTGGTTTATTATAGAAAATGATAAAATAGCAACTATCAGATCGAGTATAAAAAGTACAAAAGCTGTCAGAAATTTTGACACATACAGCTTCCATGGCTCGACAGGCAGCGTATTCATGAGGTAGCCTTCGTCTTTTAACAGATTGCGTCTGAAGTAAATAACTATGATCACTAAGCTGCAGATAAACATGGCGATTACTGACAGGCTATGCAGTGCCCAGAAAAATACTGATACAAGATCAAATTCAAAGCTATCCAAAATTATTTCTGTCAGGGCTGACACAAACACCAGTGCATAAAGTCCGATATGCTCCCTGAATTGCTCCCTGAAATCATATTTAATTAATTTTAACAGCATGCGAACACCTCCCTGAAAAGCTCATCAACACTTTTCTTGTAATTAGTGCGGATATTGTCTACGGAATCGTTTAGGAAAATACCACCATCTCTGATAAATACCACATCATCGAGCACTTTTTCTATATCGCTTATTAGATGAGTTGTGATAAGAATTGTTGAATCTTCATTATAGTTTTCGATTATTGTGCGTAAAATATAGTCTCTTGCGGCAGGATCGACACCGCCCATAGGTTCATCGAGCAGATAAAGCTTTGCATCCCTGCTCATTACAAGCACGATCTGTACTTTTTCACGCATACCTTTTGAGAGGCTTTTGATCTTTGCCTGTGGATCAACTCCGAATTTCTCAAGCATGGTATTTGCACGCTCAGGTGAGAAATCAGCATAGAAATCTTTGAAAAATGCAATGATATCACTCACCTTTTTTGACGGATTAAGATATGTCCGCTCAGGAAGATATGATACCATAGCCTTGCTCTTTACTCCGACAGGCTCACCGTCTATCAGTATCTGCCCCGTGTTTGGCTGCAATACTCCTGCAAGCATCTTTATCAGTGTACTTTTACCACTGCCGTTAGGACCAAGGATGCCGATAATCTTTCCGCCCGGAAAAGTTACATTCATATTTTTGATAACTTTATGGCTCTTATAGTTTTTGCTTAGACTTTTGATTTCAATACGTTCTGCCATTTACATCACTCCTTTTTTAAACTTTTAAGATAATTTTCATACACCGTAAGGGACTGTTCAGGTGTAAAACCAACCTTTGACATCCCTTCACAAAACTCACTGCACAGCTTATGTGCCAGATCATTTTTTAGTGAGTCAGCCTGATTTCCAATGTCTGCGACAAATCTGCCTGAGGTACGTCTCGACTCCAGATACCCGTCACGCTCAAGCTCAGATAGAGCCTTTTGCATGGTGTTTGGATTTACACCGGCTGACAATGCCAGCTCTCTTACGGATGGCACTTTGTTACCTGGCTTTAGGCTGCCGTTTGCAATATCCATCTTGAACCGGTCTATGATCTGTAGGTATATGGGTGTTTCGTTGTTAAAATTCCATTCCATCATTTCACCTGCTTTTGTACTACTGTATTATTCAATTAATACATTAATACATGTGAGGTTATTTGTCAACTATAAATTAATTTCTTACAAAAATGTAAGATACGAGGTCGAAATGTAAGCTGATTCGATAGCATACATTCCGGCATTTTGTTATTATAATTACATGAAGCAGCAACAATGTAAGTTGTGAAGCCGATTATGACGTCATATTTAAAATAAATGTAACAAAAATAGAAGTTTGAATAACACTTTGAAATCATCGTAAAGGAGCATTGAAATGGCAATCTTAGAAGTAAGTAACCTCAAAAAAATATATACCACCAGATTTGGCGGCAATCAGGTACAGGCATTGAAAAACATCAATTTCTCTGTAGAGGAAGGTGAGTATGTGGCAATCATGGGAGAGTCCGGCTCAGGAAAGACGACACTTTTAAATATTCTCGCGGCACTTGATAAGCCGACAGCGGGAGAGGTACTCTTAAATGGAAAGAACCTTGTTTCATTGAAGGAAAAGGAGATATCTGCCTTCAGACGTGAGCATCTGGGCTTCGTATTTCAGGATTTTAATCTGCTTGACAATTTTTCACTGAAGGACAATATCTTTTTACCGCTTGTGCTGTCAGGTGTGGATTATAGGGATATGGAAAAAAGGCTTGCACCTATAGCTTCGCTGCTTGGAATTGAAAAGCTGCTTAATAAATATCCATACGAGGTGTCAGGAGGACAGAAGCAAAGGGCAGCAGTGGCACGTGCGATAATAACAAATCCCGAATTAATTTTGGCTGATGAGCCAACAGGAGCACTGGATTCAAAGGCAACAGACAGTCTGCTTAGGCTGTTCAACAGGATAAACGAGGACGGACAGACCATTCTCATGGTGACACACAGCACAAAGGCTGCAAGTCATGCCAACAGGGTGCTTTTCATAAAGGACGGTCAGGTGTTTCATCAGATTTACCGTGGCAATCTTACAAATGACGAGCTCTATGTGAAGATTCAGGATGCACTTATGCTGATTACGACAGGTGGTGAGAAGCATGAATAAAATATATAGCAGGCTGGCATTTACAAATATAAAAAATAATAAGACTCTCTATATGCCTTACATTATATCGGGAATGGTCATGATAGCCATGTTTTATGTGATGATGTTTTTAAACAACTCAAAGGGACTTGGCAAGGTGCCGGGCGCGGATGCACTGGCGTCGATAATGGGGCTTGGATGCGGAACAATAGCGGTTTTTTCATATATATTTCTGTTTTATGCAAACAGCTTTATCATCAAAAGGCGCAAGAAAGAGGTAGGAATATACAATATTCTTGGCATGGAAAAGCGTCATATCGCGAGAGTTTTGATAATTGAGACACTTACCGTAGCACTCGCAGCAATAGTATCTGGAATCATAGCCGGTATTTTATTTTCCAAGCTGATGATTATGTTTCTTTATAGGATTATAAATATTAAAGCACAAATTGATTTCGCTGTATCTACTGGCGCTGTCGTAAATACAATACTTATTTTTGGAGTGCTGTATTTTCTTACTCTCATCTATAACCTGATGCAGGTGAAGCTTGCTAATCCGATAGAGCTGCTTCGCGGTGGCAATGTCGGTGAGAAAGAGCCGAAGAGCAAATGGCTTATCGCTATAATCGGACTAGGCTGTCTTGCCGGGGGATATTATATTGCGATTACCACAAAGAGCCCTCTTCAGGTGCTTTCACTGTTCTTTGTCGCAGTGCTGCTTGTCATCATCGGAACGTATCTTTTATTTATTTCAGGAAGCATTGTGATACTTAAGGCACTCAGGAAAAACAAGAAGTTTTACTATAATAAAAAGCATTTTGCGGCGGTTTCAGGAATGATTTACAGAATGAAGCAGAATGCGGGCGGACTAGCGAGTATATGCGTTCTTTCCACAATGGTGTTGGTTGTTGTTTCCACAACCGTGAGCATGTATGCGGGCATGGAGGGAGAACTTAAGCAGAGATATCCTTCGGATATCAGTGTATATAGCTGGTATAAGGAAGTGCCGGCTGATGTGAATCTGGATGATGCACTTAAAGAAGCTGCTGCAGATTCGGATAAAATAATAGCTGACTCTGCTTGTAATGTTAAAGACAGCAAAAGCTACACTTATTTTAGCTGGACAGTGTTTAGAGAGGGGACAGAGTTTAAGCCGGTGTTAAGTTACGATAACGATATTTCCCTGTTGTATTTTGTCACAGGAGATGAAATTGATGAGATGGAGACCGGCTTTAAAGAGAGGCTGAATAAAAAAATCCCACAGCTTGATACCGGTTCGGTGGCTGTTTATGGAACAGAAAAGTTTAATGGCGATATAATTAATCTGTTGGGCAAAGAATTTAAAGTAGCTGCGGCAGAAAAAACTGCTGTAAGTAAAGACAGCTATATGTCCTCTATGTATAGTGGTGTGTACTATGTAGTGGTAGACAGCAAGGCAACACTTGCAGAGATATTTAACCTGAACAGCTCGCTGGGAGAGGATAGTGTGCGACTATGCTCAACAATGAAATTGATTATAATCTGTATGGCAGCAGTGAGGATAAGCTTGCTGTGGCAAAGGCTCTGGATAAGCATTTTGAGGAAAATAGTGTAAAATCAGATGTGTCAGGCTTCTATGAGGAAAGCCGTGATGCAAACAGAGAACAGATTTATGTATTGTATGGTGGCCTGTTCTTTATCGGAATATTCCTTGGAACGATGTTTCTTATGGTTACTGTGATGATTATTTTCTATAAGCAGATTTCAGAGGGCTATGATGACAAAGCACGCTATGAGATTATGGAGAAGGTAGGCATGAGCAATGACGAGGTGAAGAAATCCATTACTTCACAGGTGCGTATGGTATTTTTCCTGCCTATTATACTTGCCGCGTGTCATCTTGCAGCAGCATTTCCTCTGCTTCGCAGACTGCTTGTCATGTTCAATCTTACGGATGTTAAGCTTATTGTGGTCTGTATGGTTGCTACGCTTTTGGTGTTTATGGTCATATACTATATTGTTTTCAAGATTACTTCGAGAGCATACTACAGGATTGTGGGAAACCAGATTTAGGGGTTTCATATGAATTATGAATGCGCTATAATAGGACATAGCAATGATGCGTAAGAATATAGAGCGAGAGGAACAAGCAGTATGAGTATGACAGAAACAATTAAACTTTACGACAGGGATGCATATGCCATAGAGTTTGAGGCAGATATTATATCTTGCGAGCCGAACAAGGCAGATGATAAGCAGTTTGATATAATATTAAATCAGACTTTATTTTTCCCGGAGGAGGGCGGACAGAGCCCGGACATGGGAATACTTGGTGGCTACAGTGTCGTTGATGTGCAGATTAAGAATGGAGTCATTACTCATACGGTGGATATTTCCGCAGGTGATTGCTGCATAATGGGCAAAGAAGAGGCTCAGACAGAAAAGAAGACTGATGGACAGATTACAGGCATGGAGTGCGCTTCTGAGAAAGTAGAGCTTGCAGCAGGCGTCCACGTACATGGCAAAATAGACTGGCAGCATCGTTTTTACAATATGCAGCAGCACAGTGGAGAGCATATTTTTTCGGGAATTGTCCACCGCAGGTTTGGTTTTGAGAATGTGGGCTTTCATCTGAGTGATTCTGTAGTGACAATGGATTTCAGTGGAGTGATTTCACCGGAGGATATAGCAGAGGTGGAGCATGAGGTAAATGTAGCCATTTCAAAAAATATTCCGATAGAGGTGACATATCCGTCAAGGGATGAGCTTGCGCAGCTGGAGTACAGAAGTAAAATCGAGATTGAAGACAGGTCAGAATAGTGACAGTGCCGGGGTATGATGTGTGTGCATGCTGTGCGCCGCATGTGAAGCGCACCGGCGAGATTGGCATGCTTAAGGTTATGAATTATCAGAATTATAAAGGAGGCGTCAGAATCAGCATCCTTTGTGGTTTCAGGGCACTGGAGGCTTTCAGACAAAAGTGCGACATCATTTCAGAGCTCATGGGGATATTTACCACAAATCAGGAGGCTATTGTGGATAACGTCACAAAGCTTAAGGCAGTAAACCAGTCGCTTAAGTCAGAGCTTGGCACTGCAAAGTCAGCGCTTTTGGATTATAAGGTAGCAGAGCTTCCTACTGATACGGACAATGCAGTATTGTTTGAGGACGGCATTGATACGAATACAGCAAGAAATTGCGTCAATGGCCTTGTGGAGAAATATAGTGGCTTTAGTGCATTTTTTACAGGAAATGATGAGGAGGGCTATAGCTTTATTATCGGAAGCAAGAATGCAGACTGCATTACAGTTGCCGCAGCACTGAGAAATAAGCTGGGTGCCAGAGGCGGCGGTAAGCGGTTATGGTGCAGGCTCTGTCAAGGCAGCAAAGAGCGAGATTGAGGAAGTGTTAAAAGAGGTGCTTTGACTTTTTGAAAATATAGTTTGTGGGACGGATTAAGAACACAAAAGCGGTTTCAAGACATTTCGTCTTGAAACCGCTTTTATTGTAAAAATTATATCCAAAGATAATTATTTGTTAGATCTTCTCCAAATGTGCATCTTCTCGGCCTCTTTGATGAGCTCATCACGGAAATCAGGATGAGCAACTGAGATGATTGCCTCTGCCTTCTGCCATGTAGAAAGACCCTTTACATTTACCATACCATACTCTGTAACGATATAGTGAGTGTTGGCTCTTGTGTCAGTAACGACAGAACCCTCTACAAGAGTAGGACGGATACGTGAGTGAACTACGCCCTGCTTGTCGGTGAAAGTTGAAGAGCAGCAGATAAAGCTCTTTCCACCGTTTGACATATATGCACCGAGAACGAAATCAAGCTGTCCGCCGGCACCACTGATGTGCTTTGTGCCTGAGCTCTCTGAGCTGATCTGTCCGAAGAGGTCAAGGTCTACACAGTTATTGATTGAGATGAAATTGTCAAGTGCGGCAATATTCTTGATATCATTTGTGTAGCTTACCGGGGCACTCATGAGCTCAGGATTCTCATCGAGGTAATCGTACATCTTCTTGGTTCCGGCACCGAAGCCGTAAGCCTGACGATAACGGTCGATGTTTTTCTTTGCTCCTGTGATTTTTCCGGCTTTTGCGATGTCAACGAATGCGTCAACATACATCTCTGTGTGGACACCGAGATCCTTGAGGTCTGACTCAGCGATGAGTGAGCCTACTGCGTTTGGCATTCCGCCGATACCGAGCTGGAGACAGGCACCGTTTGGAATCTGGTCAACGATAAGCTCTGCAACCTTCTTGTCTACATCTGTTGCAGGACCACCGGCACCAAGCTCTCCGATTGCAGGGTTGTCACCCTCAACAATGTAAGAAACCTGTGAAATATGTACATTGGCCTCTGAACCGCCGTGACAGCGAGGCATGTTTTCATTGACCTCAACGATGATTTTCTTTGAAGTCTCGCATACAGCACCGAGGTGAGATGCGTTAGGACCAAAGTTGAAGTAACCGTGTGAATCCATCGGTGCAACCTGGAACATAGCGACATCGTCAGGTGTTGTTGAATCTCTATAATAACGAGGAAGCTCTGAGTAACGGATTGGTGAGTAGAAAGAACAGCCTCTCTTGATAAGCTTTCTCTCATAACCGCCCATGTGCCATGAGTTCCATGTGAAGTGTTCGCCGGCATCCTCACGCTCGAAAATGGCAAGTGGCTTAAGCAAAATACCACCACGTACATTGACATCCTTAAGTTCATCTGTTCTTCTGGCAAGTGCCTTGTCGAGGGCATCAGGTGTGCCTGTGCACCAGCCGTAGTCAACCCAGTCGCCTGATTTGACAATCTTTACTGCCTCATCTGCTGAGACAAGTTTCTGCTTGTACTCTTCTAAAAAGCTCATAAAATCCTCCTTAGATACCTAAAATGATAGTGGCAAAAAGCTACGTTAAAAAAATAACAAACCCTATAATCTCTATATTATCACTTTAGAGAGGATTTTACAAGTTGGTAAATGCTGGTAGAGACTTTTATATGACAGCCTTTGCTAGTCACCCTCCGGAAGCATCCATTCCTCAGCCTGCTTCTGGTAATCGGCCGCCTGGCTGCGCAGTGAATCAATCAGCTCCTTATCGCCTTTAAATACATTCCTTGATTTAGGAGGAAGCGAATCAAGCTTTTTCTGCTTCTCATCAGCATCTTGAGTAGCACTCAGACAGGGCATGAAGCGCCTTGCCACCGCCGCACTCCACATCGAGTACCGGCTTTGTCTCGAATGCAGCGTTGTAATACCACAGGCTTGCCTCCTCATAGTCTGCCTTGTCGAAATAGTACGCACCGAGCTCACAGCACACCTCGCTGCAGCCATCAACTGCTACATTTTTTAGGGCAACAGAAAAAAATTTGTCATAGTCGCCATTCATGCGATAGTAGCGTGATAGCACGCAGGTGGATTCGATGTCGGGGCTGTTACGGTATTCACCTTGAAAATATGGCAGGGCATTGGTAAAATCCTCGGGGCTTCCGCATTTTAAAAGCTCCTTGGCATACATAGTCGCTATACTTTTTGGCAGGGTGCCGTTTCTTTCAAAGGAGCGCTTGAATATGGTAAAATCACGTTTGCCGTGAGTGCCTGCGGCAGATGTTGTATACAGATATCGCTGTCATAGACTACAGGCTCTAAGCGAACCGTTTCGTGCACCGGATTAATCCATGTAAACGTGCGAAGCCTCTTGAACAGCTTCGGGCGATACTCTGAGGATGAATTTTGCACTGTGTTGAATTTGCTTGGAGTAATGTATTTCATCTGGACAATCTCAATTTCCGGCAGCAGCGCAGCTTAAGCATCATGAAACGCCTGCGGTTGGTATCGTCGAGCACCTCGTCGGCATCAGGTGCATATATGTATTCCTGCGTAGCCTTGGAAAACGAAAAATTCCTGGCCGCAGCAAAATCATCGCACCATGAGAAATCATAGATTTTGTCCGTATACCGTGCAGCTATCTCCTTTGTGCTGTCCGTCGAGCCGGTGTCCACTATGATGATTTCATCCATCAGCCCTTTGAGACTGTTCAGGCATCGTTCGAGCACCTCTTCTTCATTTTTTACTATCATGCATAAGCTAATTGTAATCATATTTATCTCCATTTACCGGTCGGATGTTATAATAGTTACGATTATATTATAATATATATATCGGCATGTTTTGCAGAAATATTTGTGTATTGTAAATATTGCCGGGATTTCATATAATTGAAATGGAATGTCGACAGATAAACTTATTTCTAAAGGCTATAGAATTTCAGATAAACTATATAATCAGATTTTAGCAAGGAATAATGAAGTAATTTAGAAGAGGAACAAATATGGAAAATCATACAATTGTAACACTGAAAAAAGGCGAAGGACGCACTATAAAAGCAGGCGGCGCATGGATTTTTGACAATGAAATAGACACAATCACAGGCACATTTACGAACGGAGATATTGTTGTGGTACACGATTTTGACGGATATCCGATGGGGCGCGGCTTCATAAACCAGAATTCAAAAATCCGTATCAGAATGATGACAAGAAAAGCAGACCAGCTGATTGATGACAATTTCCTCAGGATGAGAGTGCAAAATGCCTGGATTATCGCAAGCAGGTGATGGCAGGAGGCAATGATAATGTGCCTGATTTAAACTGCTGTCGTGTGATATTTGGCGAGGCTGATTTCCTGCCGGGTATCACAGTGGACAAATACGCAGATGTGCTTGTGGTGGAGTGTCTGGCACTTGGAATGGAGCAGTTTAAGGTGAAAATCGTTGAACTGTTAAAGGAAGTGCTGGCGGCGGACGGAATAAATATTCGTGGAGTATACGAGCGCAGTGATGCAAATGAGCGCAAAAAAGAAGGTCTTCCTAAGGTAAAAGGCTTTATAGGAGCCGAGTTTGACACAAATGTGGAGATAGTAGAAAACGCAGTTCACTATATGGTCGATGTGGAAAATGGACAGAAAACAGGCTTCTTCTTAGACCAGAAGTATAACAGGCTTGCTATGCAGCGTATCTGCAAGGGGAAAAGAGTGCTCGACTGTTTCACGCACATGGGCACATTTGCCCTCAATGCAGGAATTGCAGGGGCAAGCGAAGTCACAGGACTTGATATATCAGAGTATGCGGTTAAGCAGGCTACAGAAAATGCGAAGAGAAATAATCTCTCAGACACAGTGAAGTTTCGCGTGGCAAATGTGCTGGATGAGCTGCCACGGCTCGCTGCAGATGGTGAAAAATATGATGTAGTCATTCTGGATCCTCCGGCATTTACAAAGTCGCGTGAGGCTACCAAAAATGCGATAAAGGGCTACCGCGAGATTAACATGAAGGGACTTAAGCTTGTTAAGGATGGTGGATTTCTGGCTACCTGCTCATGCTCTCATTTCATGACGCAGGAGCTGCTTGCAAAAACGGTCAAGGAAGCGGCAAAGGCAACTCACAAGAGGCTGCGCCAGGTGGAGTTCCGCACACAGGGACCGGATCATCCGATACTGTGGGCCAACTCAGCTAATGTACCGGAGTCGTATTATCTTAAGTTTTTCATTTTCCAGGTCGTTGATGAGAAGTAGATGACAGAAAGTGGCGGAAATGCTTGATTTACAAGGGCTGGAAGGTATTTAGTTGTATGTTGGAGTTATTCCACTTTTATGCTGTGGTCTATACCTCTGCCTCAGCCATGATAATCTCAGCAGCATCAAGTATGAGCTGTGAAGCTTTCATGTGAAGCATATCAGGCTTTCCCTGATAGGATTGCCTGATAAAATGTCCATGTTTGTCCTCATTTCTTCTGTTTTAGTGTAATGAAACAGTAGTATAACTCATAATGGGGATTTATGCCACAGTAAACAACCGAACTTTAGCAGTTATTTGTGATTCAGAGAGTTCATATTTAAGTGAACCATTGTAATAATGAACCGTTTCTTTAACAATTGCTAATCCAAATCCGTGATTTATATTATCAGCTTTTGTGGTTGAAGATAATTTACTGATATCTATAGGTGCGGATATATTATTAACAACGTCTATAAGCAAAACAGAAGCTTCCAGATATATGTTTAACCAGACGGTACTAAAATTATTCTTGGCACTGTATTCAAGAGCATTATCCAGAAGATTGTTCAATATACTGCATAAATCATAGTCGTTAATGGTGAGATTGTTTCTTATAGCCCCCTTAAATATGATTTTTATGTCAGGATATTCTGCCTGCTTTTGCATAATAATAGCATTTACAAGAACATTTCCAGTATCAATTATGGAAGGCGTTTTATTTAGAGTGTGCTTTTTAAGAGAATCGATATAGTTTAATGCTTCTTTATAGTTTTCGGATTCAAGTAACTGGGATAAAACATTAACTTGATTTTTGATATCGTGTTTTAGTTTGCGAATTTCTAAGTTTTTCTCTTTGGTTTCGTTATAATAATGCTTTAAAATATTTACATACTGAGTTTGTTTCTGTAGATTTTCATAATTTATATTTCTTTCGGATAAAGAGATAATGTAAGCTAGTATAATTCCTGATGATACAATGCACAGTAAGGCAAATGAATACAAAAAGTAACTATTAATCAGATTCTGGTATAGCTGTGAAATTGATAATATAATACATATAGTACCTGTATATCCGCATATAAAAATTTTATTTTTTAAAGATAAGGAAAAGTGGTATTTTTTCCTGATTTTTATAAAAAGAGCAATTGCCAGCATCAGGATTACTATGGTTTTTATTATATTTTTTTCTTTAACCGTATTCATGCCAACAAATATTGGAAAACCTAAGATTAAATCGCAAATAAGAGCAAGAGCCTGATAGAGTAATGAATCCAAAATATATACAAGGACAAATGAAACGATTTTATTGTACCATTTGTCTGTTAATAAGATAAATACTAACAGCATTTCAAGAAAAAAATCAATAAGTGGAGAAGCTATATTTGGTAGAACGTATAGTAATACAACCGAGAAAAAGAAAATAACAGCACATGTATAAAATTTATATAATGAGGTTTTATTGTATCTGAGTACAATAAAAAAATAAGTAAAAATTCTATTACGATATCGAAAATTACGGTGTTCAATTGTTCCATATGCTCTCTGCCTTTTCATAAATATTTTGTGCGATCTTAGTCTGAACCTGTTTCTTACGTCTTCGCGCAAGTGGAACAGTAGTATCGGTAGTAAGAATAAGTTCATCAGAATTTAACTTTTTTATGTAATATGAGTTTACGATATATGATTTATGTACTCTTATAAGGGTATCGTTTGTAATGATTTTTTCCAGATCATTCAGTCCTTTTCTGATAAGATGACTGGTTGAGTCACTCATATAAATTGTGGTATAGCTGCCATTTGCCTTCATATAGGTAATATCACGATATGAAAGAGTGATATTATCATTAATTGAGTCTGGAAGAGTCAGATATTTTGCAGCTATTGTTTTATTTATAGTTTTCTTTAGAGTCTTGTTGAAATTCGTTTGATTGATAGGTTTTGTGATAAATCCGTATACATTTTTACCAAAAGAATCGTAGACTATTTCGTTATGACTGGTAATAAAAATAATAATGGTATTTTTGTTTGAAGCTTCAAACTGTTCTTTAACTGACTGTCCGGAAGTGCCTGGCAATTCTTCGTCTAGTAACAAAATATCAATATTGCTCTGGTATTTAAGTACATCTTCGCCAGATGAAAATATATGGTATTCAAAATTAAAATTTATATCGTTCTCCAAAAGTTTACAACAATTAAGAATTTGATTCTGCCAGTATTTTTCATCATCACAAATGGCAATAGTATATTTTGTAGGGCTCATAGTGTTCCTCTTTTATAATTATGACCGTTAATAACAATTTCAAACCGATAATAACATATATGTTGCTTGTAGACAATCCCTTGGTGAATAATAAGATTGTCACAAAGGAGGCGAAACATAATGGTTACGTATGGATTGGAAAATCTGGCACAGTGGATATGGGCATTTTTAATAAGAGATAAGAAATGGGTAATTATAATATTTAAATGGGAAAGAATATTTAGTTTAGTAGGTAGTGATTTTGTATGTAACAGCTTTTACATAGAGTCAGAAGTGGTTGCAAACACTTCTGACAACAATACTATAAAAAATCAGAAAGGAAGTGAATTATGAATAGCATAAATATTTATGAAAACAAAACACTGAAACTCCAAAACGTCATAGTCCGTAGGCTTGATCTTGAATCAGATGATCAAAATCTTTTTGATTCTGAAATTAACAAAATAAGTACATACATACAGACGCATGGAGCAAACCAGATCGGACCGTTAATTCAATATTCAAAGGTTGAGCTGGATGAAAATAATGAGCCTGATATCAACATGCAGTTTATGCTCCAGGCGAACAACTTTATCCACAACGTAGAGCAACCATATAGGATGGAGTCTCTGCTGCGTGTAAAAAACTGTCTGTATGCCAGATATAACGGACCGGATGATAAGCTGAAGTTCGCTTATGATAAGCTTGGGGTGTATGCATTTGAGAATGATATTGAGTTGGATGGCTGCAATTATACGATCTACGTGGACAGAAACGAAGAAGAAGAGACAATGGTTGCAGATGTATTCATGCCTGTAAAGGAATAAAAGTGTTATGAGCAGAAGAGGATGTAATCATGATTTACATAAAGTTATGTCTGATTGCAAACAGACATGGCAGAAAAATATTGTTTAGAAGAAAGAAACAGGAGGACACAAAATGGAATTATGTTACGATGGAGCACTGGTGCTCCCAAGCAGTTATGCTGTAATGGATGAAGAGGAAATGACATATTTAGAAGGTGGTAAGGAAATTGCAAATCTTAGCAAAAAGCAATGCATAAATGGACTTTGTGCAATTGGATTATCTCCACAAGTGGCAATTGCAGGAGCTTTGACGTATACGTTAGCTAAATGTCTGATTAATAAGGTAAGTAAATTTGGCGGGTTAGCAACTGCTGTTGTTGCAGGTATACTTACATGGGCAGCAGGACAGGTTATAGCGTTTGGAAAGGGCTTGGCTAGAGGAGCACTAAATAATGGGGTGAGAGTGTCATGGAACTGGAATCCTTTTAAGGAGGCTGTTGGAATAGGAATTACGGTAAAATACTAATTGTCGTGAGAGCACTTGTACTGTGTTTTATAAATGAAATTGGAGATGGATAGAAGTGTTGGGAATGATATTAATAATATCAGACGTAGTCTATTATGCAGGAATATTTATATTATATAAACTTATTTGTGAAGATGATTTTAACTATTTAGTGCTTATATCGTTTATTTTTCTACTGGTAGGACTTTTAGGAGCATCAGTATCAAATTTCCTTAAAGACAAAGAATATATTTCATTACACAGTAAGTGCGTAGAGGTAAATGTAATAATTAAACAGCTCTTGATAGGAATATCATTTATTGGTGCACAAATTGATAGTGTTGTGTTTAAGTATGCTCTTATTGGTTTTAGTATGATTGGGATAATAGTAACAATTCTGATTTGTAAAGAGTTATATGGAAAGCATATAAAGTTGATAGATTTCATTGATACGTACGAAAAAGCAGATGATTGCCGTATAAAGGAAATGAATAAATGGCTATTGGCAAATGGAATTATTACGTGTATGTTTATGAACACAACTAATACAAAAACAGAATACGCGTTAATGTGTATAATCATTTTGATATATATGATTTTGTTTATAAGGTACAATAATGATAGAATAGGAGGCGTTAATTGTGCAATTGCTGTAATATTTGAATTTATTATAGTATTATCAGTGTTGTATGAATGGAATCTAATAACATGTGCTATTTTTGGATATTATTATCTTTGGATGATAAAAATAAGGAAAAATATGTGATATGGTGATTTTTATATCATGTATTTTAGTATATGTTCGGTGTGCAGATACTAATATCTACACATCGAATATAGGAGAGGAGAGCTGGATGGCTGCAATTATACGATCTACGTAGACAGAAACGAAGAAGAAGAGACAATGGTTGCAGATGTATTCATGCCTGTAAAGGAATAAAAGCGTTATGAGCAGAAGCGTTAAGAGTTTAGATGAAATAAGGGAATCAAGAATACTGTTTGATAAGAATCCACCGGCATTCGGCTATATACTTATAACAGTTGTAGCCGTTTTTCTTATTGTGGCAGTAGTATGGAGTATAAAACACCAAAGGTGTATACCATACAGGCACAGGGTACTGTGACGAATGATGAGTCAAATTATGTCATGTGCAGCTATACGGGAGAGATTCTTGACAGCAACATGGAAGAGGGCGCACTTGTGGAAGCCGGGGATGTGCTTTTTACAATTAAAAGCACTGATTATGATCTACAGCAGACACAGCTTGAAGACAACAGAAAATCATATGAAGAACAGATATCACAGTATAGTCTTCTTATAAAATCAATAAAAGACGATACCAATTATTTTGACGAGACAAAAGCGGATGACGGTCTGTACTGGAGCCTTTTTGAAACCTACAAATCACAGGTGGAACAGAATAAGGTTGATGTGTCAACGTATCAGGCATATGGATATACTGATGAGCAGATACAGGCACAGCTTGAAACTAATCAGGGTAAGATTGATGAAGTATATTATTCTGCCATACAATCTGCCGAGACAAAGATTGAAGAGGCGAATCTGCAAATTGCATCAATAGATGCACAGCTTGCAGCGGTGACAAGTGGGCAGGATGCTTATGAGGTAAAAGCTACCACATCAGGAGTTCTGCATATGCTGGGAAATTATAAGAGTGGAATGGTTGTACAGACAACGACAACTGTGGCAACAATCACACCGGAAAATTCGCAGAGATATCTCGAAGCATATGTTTCCACATCTGATATGGCCAGAATGCATGAGGGAGACAGAGTGCAGGTGGTTATGGACGGTCTGTCACAGAATGTCTATGGGACGATAAGCGGAAGCGTATCACGGATAGACAGCAATGTCACTACACAGGAAGGGCAGGATGGAGCGACAAGCCGGGCGTTTAAAGTGATGATAGTGCTAGACCAGGATTATGTGCTGAGCCGTGAGGGAGACAAGGTAGACGTGACTAACGGTATGACGGCGGCTGCAAGGATACAGTATGATAAAGTCACATATTTTAACTATGTGCTTGAGAAACTCGGAATAAAAACCGGAAAATGACATGGGATAAGGTTATGAAGTTAAGAAACAGAATCAGAATATTTGCTGTTATATTTATACTGGCTTTGGGTATGGAGTACTTACCGATGGCTGTATATGCTGCAGAAGTGACAGCGGAAGAAAGCGATATGGCAAATGATGCAGAACCGGATATGGATGAAACCCCGGAAACGGACAATGCATCAGAAACGGCCAATGCATCGGAAACGGACAAGGAAGACAAAACAGACGTACATGATATGGAACAGAATATACCGGTAACAGATATCGAGATATCAGATCATGAGGAGGAAGTGGAAGTAGGAAAGACAATAAACCTTACAGCCACAGCACTTCCGGCGAATGCCACGGAAAGCACGATAACCTTCCGTTCATCTGATATAAATATAGCAACTGTGACTTCAGCAGGTGAAGTAAAGGGTATCTCAAAAGGATATGTTACCATATATGTATCTGCCGGAAGTGTAATAAAAGAGGTAAGTCTGACAGTAAAAGTAAAAACCACTGGAATAAATATAAATAAAGAATATCTCGTAATGAAGCCGGGAACGGCATTTAAACTGAGCGTATCTGTGTTTCCGGCAGAGGCAGAGCAGACGGTTTCATACAAATCAACCAACACATCAGTTGCAGCAGTATCGGGCAGTGGTGTGGTAACGGCAAAACAGACAGGTTCATCTACGATAATAGTTTCAAATGGGGATTTGTCTGGCGCTGTTTCGGTAATCGTAAACAGAGATACGGAAAGTTCTGTGGCTGAGCCGGCAGCAGATAGTACAGACGCAGAAAATACAAGTGAACAGACATTTGATGAAAATACTGATGTATCCGAAACACCTGTAATAAGTGAGCAGATGCTATATGAACTGTACACAGCAGGCAGATCAATGAAAGTGACTGGAGACGGCTACAGCATCATAATAGACGGAAAGAAGATAGTAAATTATAAAAATGAACTTAATACGGATATAGAACTCGAAAGGGCAGGAGACTGCATAAAATTCAATCTCATCGATGGAGAGTATCTGTGCGGAGAAGTGACACTGCACATAGATGATGTAAAAGGAAAATATCTGTATCTATATAATAACGTAAAGCATAAATATGAACTTGTGAGTACAGAAGACATGAGCGGGCTTAATTTAAGCACACCAGGAAAGTATATGATCACGGCAAAGCCATCAGAGAGGGCAACGCGGCGGTCAGATATATACTGATTGCAGGTGGAATCGGCATAATTGCAGGAATAGCTGTGTATGTGGCGGTAAAGAGAAGATACTGGTTCTGGTAAAGGTGACTATAGGAGTATGCACAGCAGCAACTCTGTATGCATTAGGATCATACGATTTATTTTAAAATATTGTATGTTTATAAGGCAATAAATATTTAAGGATAGACAGAAAATGAAAAGTAGTCTCAATAAATTATTTTATATGAGACTACTTTTGTACAAAAACAACAATGAAAAAAATATATAAAGTTACGATAATGGTGTATGCCATAATATTTATAATAGGATATCTCGGTGGGTTTAAATACATGAATATTGTATTAAACCATTATATAGAATATAGCGACTATATAATGTATGCTTTAATCTTTTTTTTATCAATAGGTATATTTTACCCATTTTTGAGGGAAGGATTTAAAACCTTTGATAAAGAGATTTTAAATGAAATTAGTACAGTATTTTTAATAATAGCATTTTTGTCAGTATTAATTCAAGTTTTGCTGGGAGAAGGAGAAGAGAAGGCGTTATCGGCTAGTATTATAATTAAAATTATAATATTTTCACCAGTATTAGAAGAATTATTTAATCGATGTGCAGTTATTACTATTCTAAAAACTATATTAAAGGCAGATAATGTTGTTTATATGTTAATAAGTGCAGTTATATTTGCGATGTTTCACATAAATAGCTTAAAACAGAGTGGATTTATGCCGGAAATAAGCAATTTATTAATATATTTCATACTTGGAATGGGATGTGCATATGTATATTTACGCACTAATAATATCGTATCAGCAATCGTACTGCATATGTTTTGGAATGTGTCTATAGTTGGTGGGATAATAAGTGACATTGCACATAGATGATGTAAAAGAAAGGAACACAATGCGATACACATTTATAAAGCAGCATGATGCAACAGACTGTGCAGCGGCATGCATGGGTATGGTCTGTCTGCATTACAGAAAAGAAACCACTATAACAAAATTAAGGGATCTTATGGGAACTGATCTGAAAGGAACAAATCTCATAGGTCTGTCAAAATGTGCAGAGCAGCTTGGCTTTAACTGTCAGGCGGTTAAGGTTGACAGGGAAGGATTCCTTAGTAGATATACACTTCCGGCGATTGCAAATGTTATTACTAAAGAGGGAATGTCGCATTTTGTTGTTGTTTTCAGGATAACGAAAAAGTATGTGATAGTGGGAGATCCGGCGAAGGATATAGAGAGAATTTCAATAGATGATTTCTATAAGAAATTTACAGGTGCGATGCTGCTGTTAAAACCAAACAGCGAATTTGAACGTGAGAAGATTAAGGGAACAAAGCTGTTTGACAGGTACATAAAGCTGCTTCTTCCACAGAAAAAGCTTTTTATATATGCACTTGTGGCATCACTTCTTGTAACTCTTCTTGGGATTTTATCATCACTTTTCAACAACATAATATATGATGAGATACTGCCTTACCGGCAGAAGGATGTTTTAAAGATCATGCTTGCAGTATTCCTAGGAATTTCACTGACCTCGACATTTGTCAGCTTTGTAAGACAGTGGATACTTATGCACCTGTCAATAAAGATAGATATTCCGCTTATGCTGGGATATTTTGAACACATATACAAGCTGCCGATGAAATTCTTTGCAAGCCGTAAAACAGGTGACATTACGACACGTTTCTCAGATGCATTTACCATAAAGGATATTTTTACAAATATAGCATTATCGCTTATCATGGATATATCAATGGCTCTTATCACAGGTGTGATACTGTTTCAGATGAACCCAAAGCTTTTTGCGATAATTGTAATGATGACAATCATAAGTATAGTGCTGGTATTTATATTTAAACAGCCTTATAAGAAGATAAATGAGGAGCAGATGCAGCAGTCATCAATACTCAATTCAGAGATAATAGAAGGATTGCGCGCGGTTGAGACAATAAAAGGAAATGCGAACGAGGACATCGAACTGGAAAGTATAGAACGCGAATACATAAAGTCACTTAGGATAAGTTATAAAGAGGGAATGCTTTCAAATGTGCAGGGAACCATATCAAGTGTCATATCAGGAGCAGGGAATCTCGTAATGCTGTATGTCGGCATTATGCAGGTGATAAACAACAGCCTGACACTTGGAAGTTATATGGCGTTTATGACTCTGGCTGGATATTTCATGGATCCAATCGGCAATCTTGTAAGTCTGCAGCTTTCAATACAGGAGGCAAACATTTCCATGAAGAGACTGTCTGAGATCATGGATTATGAAAGAGAACAGCAGAGCGAAAGACAGTATCAGGAAATAACACAGATTGATGGAGATATAAAGCTTAATCATGTCACATTCGGCTATGGAAACCGAAAACCTGCTCTGGATGATGTGAGTTTTACGATAGAAAAAGGGCAGAAAGTTGCACTTGTAGGCGCAAGCGGAAGCGGAAAGTCTACGATAGCTAAGCTGCTGCTTAAATATTATGAGCCACAGTCTGGTGACATAACAATAGATGGCATGGATATCTCGGAATACAGAAATGACGATATCCGGCGTGCTGTATCCTATGTACCGCAGAACATAGAGCTTTTTTCAAAAAGCATATATGATAATATAAGGGTTACAAGACAGAGTGCGACTCTTGATGAGGTCAGGGAGGCAGCAAAAGCGGCCGATGCACATGAATTTATCAAGAGACTTCCAATGCAGTATTACACATATCTCGAAGAAGCCGGAAATGGACTAAGCGGTGGTGAAAAACAGCGAATTGCGCTTGCAAGGGCATTTCTTAAGGAAAACCAGTTTTATATCATGGATGAATCCACCAGCAATCTGGATTTTGCAACAGAAAATATCATTTTTGATATGATATACAATAAATTCAGAAAAAAGACCATGCTTATAATAGCACACAGGCTGGCAACGGTAAAAAACTGTGACAAAATAATAGTCATGGACAAAGGAAAGATAATAGAACAGGGAACACATAAGGAACTGCTGGAAAAGAAAGGGCAGTATTACAGACTATGGGAGATGCAGCAGGGAAATTTTGTTATCAGAGAAGATGAAATAAAAGAAAAACAGTGTGAAGATTCAGTGGAATCGGACGATAAAGGTGTAATGAGCTACACTAGATGATTAATTTTTGTATGTAAAAGCTTTACATAGAGTCAGGACTGTCTGCAGACGGGAATGGCAAAAATAAAAAAAAGAAAAAGGAGGTACACATATATGGATATGTGTTACGATGGAGCACTGGTGCTCCCAAGCAGTTATGCTGTAATGGATGAAGAGGAAATGAGTTATGTAGAGGGAGGTGCACTTTCAAAGGTTGATAAAGCGCTTATAATTGGTATTTGTGCGGCGAGTGCTATTACGTTGACAGTAGCGCTTGTATATGGACAATTGGCATTAGCTGCTAAAATTTTAAGATGGTCAGTTAAAAAGGTTGCTAGGAAAGCTGGAGCGGCAGCTGTCGTGGGATGTATTACAGGAACACTTGGGATTTCAGGTGGAGCTGTTTGGGCTGTAGTTAATTTCATTTTATAAAATATGAGGGGTTATATTTTTAATATAATCCCTTATTAAACGGATAGGAGGATAATAATGGAGCAAGATAAGCGCGTAGAAGATAAAAAAGTTAGATTTATATTATTAATAACACAAGTGGTTTTATGGTTTATGGTGATGGTTATGGAAATGGTAGTTTTGATAGTTAAGCAGATAAATGTATCGGAACATATGCTTTTTCTGGTGTCTATAAATTTGATTACAATAGTAACTATTTTAATAAATGTTCACAATTATAGGAAAAACAAAAAGAGGATGTAATTAAGTAGATATCCATACTATACAAGAGGTAAGTGCTATGGAATACTTGAATTTGGAAAAGGGAGGACTTATTACTATCTTGATTCCACTTAATCTTTTAATTGGAGAATATACATTGTTTTTTCGCTTGAATGGATGGAGCCGGAAAATAATTCACTTAATCACAGGTGTGATTGATCTATTTTTTGTGGTGGCAACAATTGCTAGTGGAGAGCATCCATATTATCCATTTGTGATTTTCGGTGGAATGTTAATTGGAATCATTCAAAGTGAATGGTGTTATAGAAAAATCAGTGAAGAAACAAATTGTTGGGACAAAATAGATATATTTAAAAAGGGGAGAATTTGGATGGGAGTGATATTAATTATTATTGAAATAGTGATTATAATGTCGTATCCGTCAATGTTTATGGTATTACCATTAATAACACGTATCTTTTCATATATCATTTTAGCTGTGTTACCTATTGAAGTGATAGTTTTTAACTGTTTTCTTGTAAAAAAACATAATGGTATGACAATTTAATATTTTTAGAAAGCAAGGTAAAAACATGCCGTTCATGACAAGAAAGTGTCGTTCGTGACAAAAGAAAATAGATTTTAGAGGAATGGTGATATAGGCATGGGATTATAGAATGTGCATTGGCAATTTTATTGACAGAAGAGATTCTCATAAAAATAGCGGAATAGTGTTTGGTTGATTGAAAAGTATGAGGTATTATATGGAAACGATAAAAATACAGCACTTATTTGGTAGATTTTCTATATTTTTCTTGGTGTTAATTGTGGTAGTATTTGCTGAGGAATATTCAATTAATAGGTTGTGCTTGAATATAAATGGATTTCCATTTATTTTTATGAATGCATTTATGATTGTAGGAATAGCATATATTTATCAAAAAGCAACAAGGAAATTATTCATAAAGGAATTGGAGTATGAGATATATGAAGATTTCTTCTATATTAATGGGAATAAATATGAATATCAAGATGTAATAAAATGTGAAATTCATTATTTCGATTATTTTTTTATAAATGTATTGTGTTTACATATAGACATGAAAAACACTTCTAAAAGCCCCCTTTTGTTATATTCAGAAGACTTGGATGAAGGAATAGACTATAAAGACATTCAATTGTTTAAGTTTTATGAATCAGTTAGCGAACATTTGAGAATCAGATAACTATTGACAGATAGGGTTGAAAGAAAATAATAGGCTTGCCAGGATATAATTAGTGAGCATATTATTTAATGTGGTGTTTTCGCAGGAGTAATATACAGCGGAACACATAAAAACTGTCTGAGGATTATTTTAGAAATTCCGAATCCGACGGATTATATGAACATTGTTTCGTATTATGCCGGGGATTGTATTCTGAAAATATTGTTCTCATCGTATAGAAATCTCCTTATTATTCAATCAGTTCACCATATCACTTTTATTTTGTGTTATACTGTTTATGGATTTTTCATGGATTACTTAGTTGGGAGTATGTCATATATTTCATTTTGCGTTACTAACTTCTTATTTGAAAAATAGTAAAATATGTAGGAAGTAATAAGATGCTACATAATGGAGAGAAAAATTATGATACGAGAAATTGAGAATAGAAGAAGTATAAGAAAATATAAGCAGGATAAGATTGACAGGAATTGTTGCGGTTGGCTTTGCCGATGAAGCTCCGGCTAAAAGGCCAAGGAAACCATTGGAAGAAATCGTTGAGTACAGATAGGAAAATCGGATTGAACAAAATCTTTAATATAATGTGTTTGTCATTTGAAAATAAGAAAATACTTAAAAATTAGTTATATAAATACTGCACAAGATTTTGGAAAAAGTGTGACAGTGTCTCACCAATTCATAACTAAACCAGATGTATTAGTGAGTAATCTTTCATTTTCACATATTCGAGAAATAATGGTGTTGGAGCTCTTTTATCAGGAAAGGGATAATGAAAAGATATGATATATTTAAGTAGTTTTAGATTAAGTAAAAGAAAAGTGAATAATCCTAATATTTATCCCTACAATGTATTCCGGGATAAGTATATTGAACCATTTGTTTTTAGACCTATCACTGTACTTTATGGGAACAATGGCTCAGGTAAATCAACACTTTTAAATATTATAGCCAATTGCTTACAACTAAAAGGGAAAGAATATGCAACGAGCAATTCATTTGGAAGCGTTGATTACTGTGGTTCGTTTTCCAGAGAATGTTTCTATACTTTGGGGGAAGATGATTATGGAAATACAATAAATAAATTACCGGAAAACAGCCGATATATTAAAAGTGAAGATATATTGTATGAGATTAAGAAGATACAACAAAAGCAGATATTATCAGATGGCATGGAGTATGATTACGTTAAGAGAGGTATGTCTTTACTTGAAGCAAAAAAATTTTTAGCATCTAAAGAAGGGTGTAAGCAGGAAGAATATATAAAATTTGCACAGGAAAAATATTCTAACGGAGAGACATCAATGCAATATTTTGAGGAGTATTTACAACCAGATGCATTATATTTGTTGGATGAACCGGAAGTTTCGCTTTCACCTGCGAATCAGGTTATGTTAGCAGAGGAAATTAATAAAATGGCAAGGTTGTTAGAATGCCAGTTTATTATTGCAACGCATTCACCATTTATGCTTGGAACATTAAATGCTAAAATATACAATCTTGATACGAAAGAGTATGATGTTACAAAATGGAGTGATTTGGATAATGTACGATATTTTTATAATTTCTTCAAAAAACATGAAGATGAATTTAAAGTCTAAATACCTAAATATTAGTTCAATTTAAAGGAGGATATTACATGCACAACGAAAATTATTCAATAATATTCAGTAGTATGACCGGCAACACACGTAAGCTGGCTGATAAAATTCATGAAATACTACCAAAGGAGAGCTGTGATTATTTTGGCACGGCTGATGCCAGTGGGATAGAATCCGAATTGCTATACATTGGATTTTGGACGGACAAGGGAAACGCGGATAGCGATACATTAGATTTCTTATCTAAATTGAAAAATAAAAAGATATTTCTGTTCGGAACAGCCGGTTTTGGAGGAAGTGATGCATATTTTCAAAGGATTCTTGGCAATGTTAAAAGCACCATTGATTCAAGCAACACCATTGTAGGAGAGTATATGTGTCAGGCAAAATGCCACAGTCTGTGCGGGAGCGCTATGTGAAAATGAAAGAAAACCCGGAGCATCCGGATAATATTGATGCGCTGATTGAAAATTTTGACAAGGCTTTATCACATCCTGATTCAGATGATTTGGAGAGATTAAAAAATATTATTATTTAGCAGGAGGTATTATATATGTACAATTTCACATTTAACATTCCAACAAAAATTCATTTCGGAAAGGATACCATTTCGAGCTTATCAGAGCTTAAGGCATATGGCAGCAAGGTGCTTTTAGTGTACGGAGGCGGCTCTATAAAGAAAAACGGTCTCTACGATACCGCAATGAAGATCCTTAAGGATGCGGGGCTGACCGTGTTTGAGCTTAGCGGAGTGGAGCCAAACCCAAAGATTGAGACAGTCAGAAAGGGTGTTGAAATCTGTAAAAATGAGGGTATCGACATGGTGCTTGCAATAGGAGGCGGCAGTACAATCGATTGCTCAAAGGTTGTTGCGGCAGGTGCAAAGTATGACGGTGATGCATGGGATCTGGTGCTTGATGGCTCAAAGGTCAAGGCGGCACTTCCGATATTTGATGTGCTTACTCTTTCCGCAACAGGAACAGAGATGGATCCTTTTGCGGTTATCTCTGATATGTCTAAAAATGAAAAGTGGGGAACAGGATCACCATATATGGTGCCAACCATGTCAATATTAAATCCTGAATATACTTTTTCAGTATCAAAAAAACAGACTGCAGCAGGAACCGCAGATATGATGAGCCATACAATGGAGAATTATTTCTCTATGGAGAATGCTGACTGCCAGAAATTTATGGCAGAGGGATTGTTACGTACAATGATTAAAAATGGACCGGCTGCCCTCGCACAGCCTGACAACTACGAGGCCAGAGCCAACCTGATGTGGGCAGGCACACATGCAATCAATGGTGTTGTGGGCGATGGATGTTCACCGGCATGGTGCGTACATCCTATGGAACATGAGCTGAGCGCTTTCTATGATATTACTCACGGAGAGGGACTTGCAATACTCACACCGGCGTGGATGGAGCACATACTAAATGACGATACACTTCCGATGTTTGTGGAGTTTGCAAAAAATGTCTGGGGACTTTCCGGTGATGATGACTATGCACTTGCACACGCAGGCATTGATGCACTGAAGAAATTCTTCTTTGAGACAATGGGCATTCCTGCAAATCTAAGAGCTGTGGGAATCACAGACGACAGGAATTTTGAGGTGATGGCAAAGAAGGCCTGCGAGGGTTCAAAGGGATCGTTTGTACCGCTTAGCAAGGACGATATTGTGGAGATTTACAGAGCGGCATTCTAATCAATCGTTCCTGCAAATACCTTGATTAATAATTTGACTGAAATTCTCTTTGATGTATGAGAACAAAATATATTTATCTTTAATAAGCCATGTTACCACCACAGCGGTGAGAACATGGCTTATTTTTATGTGCTATTATATAAAAAATCGTAACTGTTCAGTACCTTCACAGTTGCGAGCCGCAAGCGCATTAGAATCAGCTGCGCTGATGGGCGCTTGCTCCTGCATAATATACGTTTTCTTACGAAATATGCGGTACCGCATATTTCTGTACTGAATAGTTATAAAATAATCACTTTATAGGGAATGCAACAGACTCTATAATGAACATAATCACAAATAGAGCAAAAATCACTGCCACATCTAGCAGTATTATGCCGACATAGTGCAGAAAGCGGTTTTTGCTCTTGCAAAGTGGCAGTATATTCTGTACATTGAGATAGTTAAAGCCACAGAAAATCGCAAATATGAACATACCAAGACAGAAGATTCTTTCAAGCCACAGCTTTGCACCATAAGTATTTTCTAATTCCAATGACAGGCAAAGCCATATTATGAACAGATATGCGACTGAGGATAGCAGCATTTTCCATGGAGTTCTCGTGCGAAATCCGGGTGGGATGAAACGGGAAGCACTGTCGTGGATAGCTCGTTTAGCAGTATCGGCATTGGCTGTATTGTTTGTATTATCATGGTTATGGTGTGCATATTGACTTGAATTACCGGCAGCAGAAGTGCTGTGCTGCGCAGGATAATATGACTGCGATACGGCATTTTTTAACTCTGCCACAGACTGGTATCTTGCGGCTGGTGTCATCTGAGTACACCTATCTGCAATCAGGTTAAGCCGGTGCAGAATTGGAGCAATGTTGGGAACCGGAGTGATGCTGCCAAGCATTTCGCGCAGTACTATGCCGAGAGAATATATGTCTGTTTTCGGAGATGAAGAGCCAAAGCCATACTGCTCGGGAGCTGCATATCCGGGGGTGCCAATCAGCACGGTATCAGATTCGTTTTGTCCTGAAAATTGTTTTGCGGCATTGAAATCTAAAAGCATGGCATAGTTATAACTGGTGATTATGATATTTGAGGGCTTTATATCGCGATGGATTATAGGCGGAGTCATCGAGTGCAGAGCTTCAAGTATATTGCAGAGCATAATCATGTAGCTTCTGATATCGGAAACACTAAGGTCAGAGTTGTCTATTTTTTCCTGCAGGGAGGTTCCGCTTATATATTCTTCGATTACGATAAGCTGGTTGCCATCTTCATAGTAATTGATAAGGCGCGGAATACCGGCCACAGGATTGCGATAAAGGTATTCGTACACGCGGATATTGTATACATCAAGGATTTTCTGGACATAAATATTGCCGGAAAGCGCAGATTGAACCAGATAAACCTTGTGCTCTTCATTTAAGGCTGAGATTATTTTGTAATCGCTCATGGTGCATGTATCCTTTCAGGTATCGCTAATGAGGTAGGAATAGTTACAAGTACAAGTATAACAGATAGGAGAAATTTATGAAGCAAAAAAATACAAAAGAATTGGATGATATCCTTGGAAAAACTCATATATCTGATTTTGATAAATTTTGTGTTGAGCAGAAAGGCAGCATGGATCCGGAGCAAAATGCATTTTCGGAGTCATAAAGGATTTGCTTAAGGAAAAGAGAATAACACAGCAGATGGTGTTTTTGAAGGCTGATATTCCGGAAAAATACGGCTACAAGCTTCTGTCAGGCGAAAAACATACCAGGCAGAGGGATATTATCCTGAGGATATGTTATGCTGCAGAGCTTACATTGGAGCAGACACAGAGAGCCTTGAGAAAATACGAGATGCCGCAGCTCTATGCAAAAATCCCGAGAGATGCTTTTCTTATGCTTATTTTTAAGGAACGTCCGGGTGGAATCATAGAAGTGAACGAATTACTCAGCAAAAATGGTATGGAAATGCTCAGGACAAGTGGTGTGCAGGAGTAGGTTTAGAATATAATTTTACCACCGCTGCGGGGAGAACAGTATTCATACTGTGATGGTATAATAGTCCTACAATTTACAGAGGAGGACTTAACCATGAAAAAAAGAACTAATTTACTGGCTCTTGTACTGAGTATCACAGCAATCACTTTTACATTATTGGGATGCAGCTCGGACACAGGGCCCAAAAAGAGCATAGCTGTACCGGGAAGCGCAACAGAGGCCGGTGGAGGCGCGGAGAGCAGCGGAACTAATGGAGGCGGCGCAGATCAGGCATTAGCAGATGAGAGCATCAATGAGCAGGTGCTTGTAGACCAGGATGGCATCAAAATAACTGCGACTGAATATGTGACGGACAGCATATGGGGAGATGGAATTAAGCTTCTGGTTGAAAATAATTCGGCCAAGGACTATACAATAGGCTGTGATGCACTTATCGTGAACGATTATATGATCACAGATCTGTTCAGCGCGGATGTTGCGGCAGGAAAGAAGTCGAATGAGGTTATGTATTTATCGTCAACAGAGCTTAAAGCAGCCGGAATAGATACAGTAGGACAAATTGAGATGTATTTCCACGCATACGATTCAAACTGGGATAATCTTTTCAAGAATGTATATTCAAAGCTTGAGACCTCTGAATTTGCAAACATGGATACGACACCAAACGATGAGGGACAGGAGCTTTACAATGCAAATGGTGTAAGGATTGTTGGAAAAACAGTTGATGAAAATTCCTTCTGGGGAACAGCAATTTTACTTTACATCGAAAACACCTCAGGTCAGAATGTCGGAATAAACGTGGACAATATGTCTATCAATGGATATATGATGACACCGCTGTTTTCAACCACAGTATATGACGGAAAGAAGTCGATAGATGATATAACCATTATGTCAAGTGATCTTGAGGCAAACGGAATCACGTCGGTTGATCAGGTGGAGCTTAAATTCCATATATACAATGCTGAGAGCTACGATACAATAGCGGATTCAGATGCGATAACATTTACGGCACAGTAAATAATTTAAACATCATATGAAAGTATGATTATTAAACAGTAGAGCTACGCAATATTTAATAGATAGGAGAAATTCATCATGAAGGTTTGGAAATTAGTTTCAGGTATTTTATCAATAATTTTATTTGTTTTTGTATCATTTCAGTCATGCGCTGCAGGAGTATCTAATGCATTGGAGGCCAATGGTGAGGCATCGGGAAGTGCAGGAATAATTGTGGCAATTCTTATGCTTGCAGGTGGAATTGTTTCAATCGCTACGAGAAAATCATTAGGCAAGGGTGGGAATATCGCACTCATAGTACTATTTGGATTGGCAGCAATTATCGGATTTGCGGGTTATGGAAGTTTTTCGGATCTTGCTATATGGGCAGGCTGGTGTCTGATAAATGCAGTTCTTGCGGTGGTTGCACTGGTTATGGCAAAGAAGAACAATTAAATATTACTATTTGAATTCATATGAGGAAGATTCTAAGGAGAATCTTCCTTTTTTGATATTTAAACTAAGACTAAATATGATACAATTCAATTATTCAGCACTATAAGCTTTATTTCCTAGAGGCTAGGCTTAAAGTTTACATAAGGGAAATTTTAAAGAATTAATGATGAAATGTAACCCCCACCAAACAAAATCCTACATAATATATAGAAGGGAGGTTTGTGGAAAATGTACACACAGGAACAGATACTTGATATGTATTTTGAGCGCAACCAGCAGGCTGTCAGTGCGACCTCGCAGATGTACGGAGCGAAGCTTACCCGGTTTGCAGACACGATGATAGCACATGAGGATGCGCTGGAATGCGTAAATGACACATACATAGCAGCATGGAACAAGATACCGCCGGAGCGCCCTATGCGTTTCCTTTCCTGGCTTTACAGGGTATGCCGCAATATCGTCTGCGACAGGATTGACTGGAATAATGCTTCAAAGAGAAATTCCAACATGAACTGTATGCTTGATGAGCTTGAGGAGTGCCTTGCAGACAGCAATGCAAAATACGAGGGCGAGCTGTCGGACATTGGAAGGTGTTTATCGGATTTTCTGAACGGACTGGAGACGGAAAAGAGAGTGCTTTTCGTGAGACGCTACTGGTATGGCATGACGATTGATGAGCTGGCAGATATGAGCGGCAGGAGCAAAAGCAGCGTAAAGACCACACTGTTTCGGATAAGGGCAGAGCTTAAAAAATATCTGGATGAGGAGGGCGTATATCTATGACGAAAAAGGATTTATTTGATGGTTTAAATTACATCGATGACCAAATAATTGAAGAAGCGCAGCCGACCGGAGAATCGGCCGGGTACAGTGATGAAATTTATGTAAAAAATCATGAAACCCATCACGGCGGAAAAGAAGACAAAAACAGGAAAAAGCACAAAAAATTTGCACGGACAGCAAAAGCGCTTGCACAGTGGCGGCAGTCCTTGTTGTTGCAGTCTTAGGCACGGAGGTTGTGCGGCTTAATAACCGTATAGATGAGCTGGAAACAAAAACTGCAAATGTGATTTCACAGAATAATGCACAGAATAATGTCTATGCAGGGATAAAGAGCGGTGCAAAGCTTGGGGATTATGAAGCGGCCTCTGATTACGGGAAATTGTATGATGTGGCAAAAAAAGCTGAGGCTTCCATAAGGAATACTGCATCTGGAGACTTGCTGGAGAGTGCGGATGCAACAGGAATTACGTCTGATGCATCGTCTGCAAATAAGCAGGAGCGGCAGCCAAAACAGAGTATTCAACCACCAACGTGATGACAGAGGGCGTTGATGAGAGTGATGTGGTAAAGACGGACGGAAAGTACATTTACATGGTCGAGGATGGTCAGATATCCATCACGGATATTTCAAATGGAAAGCCGGGGGAAGAGACGCTGTTTCGTCCTGATTTTGAGGTACCGTCAGATACTGTAGAGGAGCTTTATATCAGTGACGGAAAAATGCTTATCATATCAAACCATGCGGGCGATAAGGATGAGACTATATGCTATAGCTATGATATAGCTGACCCGACGAAACCGGTGCTTATAGGCAAAGCACGTCAGGATGGATTTTACAATACATCGCGCAAAATCGGCGATACGGTATATGTTTTTTCGGACACATATATAAAGACCTCCGATATGAATAAAAATGTGGCGCTGCAGGAGGATAATCTGGAGAAATGGGTGCCTCAGGTAAATGGCAAAGTGATAAGCTATGACTGCTTCTATATAGGAGAGGATACATACTCAGGCACAGTTATTTCGAGCTTTGATGTGGATAAACCTGATAAGACAATAGATGCAAAATGTATTATGAATAATAGCGGCGAGGTGTACGTTTCTGGCAATGCTATGTATCTGTATCATTCTGATTGGAGTGCAAGCCGTGAGCTTACCAAAATCAGCAAAATTTCGTTTGAGGATGGAGTGATGAAGACCGGGGAGACGACTTCAGTGAATGGTTATCTTAACGATAAATTTGCAATAAATGAGCAGGGAGGGTATCTGTATGTGCTTCCAACCTCAAATACCGGCAGTCAGCCTGTCAATTCGCTTCATGTGCTGGATAAGGATATGAATGAGGTCGGTGTGATAAACGAGATTGCACGCGGGGAGAGTATATACGCAGCCCGCTTTGTTGGAAAATACGTATATTTCATCACATACAGGCAGACGGATCCTCTTTTTGTAGCAGACATATCTAATCCGACAGCACCAAAGCTTTTGGGAGAGCTTGAGGTGAGTGGATTTTCTGAATATCTGCATATGTGGGATGATACGCACGTACTTGGAATAGGCTATGGTGATTCGCAGCAGAGTAAGATAAAGCTTACTATGTTTGATGTGAGTGATCCGACAAAGCCGGTTGAGGTGAACCAGAAGCTTATCGACAGTTCTGAGAGCTGGAGTAATGAGTTTGTATACAACTACAAGGCTATTCTTGCTGACCCGGAGAAAAATCTGATAGGATTTACTGCGAATGACTACTATCTGTTTTCGTATGACAGTGAAAACGGCTTTAGTCTTTTGGAGCAGCAGGCACTGACCTATAAAAATACAGAAGGCTACAGAGGCATTTATAAGGATAATGATTTCTATGTGGCAGGAAACGGAGAGATAAAGCATTTTAAGCTGGAAGAATAGCGTAAATAATAGTGTTACGCAATAAGATATAAAGACAGGCGGCGAATACCCAAAGAGGGTGTTTGCCGCCTGTTTTTTGTATAATTTTATATACAAACGAAATGTAACAGCATATTTAAGTATGCAACTCAAGGCAGTCGGTGATATAATATCTCTGATTTTAATAACACGGAGGAACTATTATAATGAATACAGCCTCAAAGACAAGACATGTCTTTATTTTTGTTTTTGGCAGATATAGTCTGGGGAATAGCCTTTGTAGCGCAGTCAAAGGGAGGGGATGCAGTTGGAGCATTTTCATTCAACGGCATCCGCTTCCTTATTGGTGCGCTCTGCCTTCTGCCGGTCATAAAAATACTGGATAAGAAAGAGCTGACGGTAAACAGACCTGAAAGCAAAAAGCAAAAGAAAGAGCTTTGGATAGCCGGAAGCTGCTGTGGAATAGCACTTTTCTTTGCGAGCAACCTGCAGCAGCTTGGAATCAGCATGGGCGCAGAATCGGGCAAGGCAGGATTTCTTACAGCTACATATATACTTATGGTGCCGATACTTGGGATTTTCCTCAAAAGAAAATGCGGAGTCAAAATATGGATAGGTGTATTTATTGCACTGATAGGCATGTATTTTCTGTGCATGAATGGGACATTTTCACTTAGTGGCTCGGATTTGCTCCTGTTGGCAGGGGCATTGTGCTTTGCGATACAGATACTTGTGATTGACCATTTCGTATCACAGGTAGATGCGGTCAGACTCTCATGTATTGAGTTTTTTGTCACCGGACTTGGCTCATGTATAGTGATGATTTTTACAGATATGGGACCGTCTGCCGGCGGTATAGCGCAGTGGACACAGTCGCTTTGCACATGGGATGCATGGATTCCGATTCTCTATGCCGGTATTTTCTCAAGCGGAGTGGGCTATACGCTGCAGATTGTCGGACAAAAGGGCTTAAACCCGGCGGTGGCATCGGTGGCGATGAGCCTTGAATCGGTGGTTTCTGTGATTGCAGGATGGATTCTGCTGGGCCAGATGCTAGGTGGCAGAGAAATTTTTGGATGTGTGCTCATGTTTATTGCGATAATTATTGCACAGCTTCCGGATAGGGAGTATACTAAATAAGTTACAGTATAAAAATGAAATGTGATTATTCAAGTGTGGTTTTGCGAATGTGCGTGGGATGAATAGTTACAACGAGATAGGGATTGGATATGAGAAATAATAGTAGAAAAAATTACAGACGCCGCAGACAAAATACAAGAGCTTCACAGATTAAGCTTGTAGGAATAGTGGCTGTGATAGTCGTTATAGCGATTATAATAGTTATATCGTGCTTTAATAAAACAAAAAAAGACAGTAATAAGGCAAAAGACACAGGAACGGCCACAGAAAATGTGACCGGTGTGACTGAGCAGGTAAGTGAGACAGAGGAAGCAAAGGAGCTCTTTGCACCAAAGGAGTCTGATGCTACAGCAGCAATCGGAGATGAGCTTGAGAGCTCTTATGCCGTAGTGATTGATGAGCAGGACGGCACAGTTGTTGCGGGAAAAAATGCTCATGAGAAAATGTATCCGGCTTCCATGACAAAGGTTATGACAGTGCTTGTAGCAGCAGAGCAGGCTGAGAAAAATGCAATTGCTGCAGCGGAGAATGAAAACACCGAAATAGACAGGCAGGCTGTGATAGAAAACAAGCTCAACGAGGTTGTTACAATTACAAGAGAAGCCACAGATTATTCATATGTGCATGATTGCAGTACAACAGGCTTTTTAGACGGTGAGCAGGTGCCTCTTCGCGATGTGTTTAACGGAACCATCCTGCCATCAGGTGGAGAATCGGCATATCAGCTTGCGGTTTATACAGCAGGCTCCATGGAAGCATTTGTCGATATGATGAACCAGAAGGCAGCAGAGCTTGGTATAGGCCAGACCACACATTTTGCAAACCCTGTCGGCATATATGATGAGAACAATTACAGCACAGCCTATGATATGGCGGTCATCATGCAGGCAGCGATGCAGGACGACATTTGTAAAACAGTACTTTCAAATCATACATATAGCACGGCTGCAACACCGCAGCATCCGGAGAACCTGAACATATCAAATCTGTTCCTGCGCCGAATAGAGGACAAGATGACAAGTGGCGAGGTAATCGGTGCAAAGACAGGCTTTGTAAATCAGTCCGGTAACTGTGCGGTCAGCTACGAGAAGGCAGCAAGCGGAAAGACATATATATGTGTGACAGCAGGCGCTTCAAGCGGATGGCACTGTATAGATAATCATGTGTATTTATATAATACATACGGCAAGTAGTCAGCAAAGCTGATTTTAAGGGGTACAGATATGGCGGGAAATCAAGGCAATTCCAGAAAAAAGACCACGCATAACATGCACAATGAGAAAAAATACAAAAACCCTGCAGGACAGGAGAGGGTAAGGGAAAAAAGCAGCCGGGCAAAAAGCGATAACGTATGTCCGTATGCGAAGAAATGTGGCGGCTGCGACTATCAGGGCGTAGAATATAAGGAACAGTTAAAAACCAAGCAGGCATACATGAAAAAGCTGCTAAAGCCTTTTTGCTTTGTGGAGCCGATTGTCGGCATGAAAAATCCGCTCTATTATCGTCACAAGGTTCATGCAGCCTTTGACTGTACGAGGCGCGGTCAGATTGTGGCGGGAGCCTACAGGAAAAACACACATGATGTGGTGGATATCGAAAGCTGCATGATAGAGGAGCAGGAGTCAGATGAGATAATAAGGGACATAAAGGATATGCTCCGCTCATTCAGGATAAAGACCTATGATGAGGACACCGGCTATGGCCTTCTCAGACATGTTCTCGTGAGAAAGGGCTATGCAACAGGGCAGATAATGGTAGTGCTTGTCCTGGCATCGCCGATACTTCCATCGAAGAACAATTTCGTAAAAGCACTCAGGAAAAAGCATCCCAATATCACGACAGTGGTGCTCAACGTGAATGATAAAAGAACAAGCATGGTGCTCGGAGACAGAAACATCACGCTTTATGGCAAGGGCTTCATAGAGGATAAGCTGTGTGGCTGCACCTTCCGCATCTCACCAGGCTCGTTTTATCAGGTGAATCCGGTGCAGACGGAGCTTTTATACGAAAAAGCCATTCATGAGGCACACCTCACCGGCAAGGAGCGTGTAATCGATGCATATTGCGGCACCGGAACCATAGGCATCATAGCAGCGAAAAATGCAGGTGAAGTCATCGGGGTCGAGCTAAACCGTGATGCAATCCGTGATGCAGTCACCAATGCAAAGCGAAACGACATCAGAAATATCCGCTTCTACAATGACGATGCCGGAAAATTCATGGTTGAGATGGCACAAAATGGTGAGAAAGCGGATGTTGTCATAATGGATCCTCCAAGAACCGGCAGCGACGAGGCATTTTTATCATCGGTTGTCAAGCTGGCACCGGAGAGAGTGGTGTATGTGTCGTGTGGTCCGGAAACACTGGCGAGGGATTTAAAGTATCTCACAAAGCATGGATATACAGTGAAGCGTGCAACACCATATGACTGCTTTCCATATACAGAGCACATAGAGACAGTGGTCTTACTTTGCAGATAAAAGGCAGGTAAAAGGTCAATAATAGTATTCCAATTCGCCGTCAAATGGTGTAGAATAAAAACTACTTTCCATGTATACTAATGAATGATTACAGCCCATACACGGAGGACAAACATGAGAACGCTATATACATTTGACAAACACAATTATTCCGATGATATGGAGGTATTTGAGCGCTTCGCGGTGCGCGCGGTTATTATCAGAGACGGCAAGCTTGCCATGCAGCAGCCGGTGAGGGCTACTACAAGATACTGGGCGGCGGCATCGATGCAGGCGAGACCAACGAGGTGGCGCTGGCACGGGAGGTGCGCGAGGAGGCAGGGCTTCTTGTCGTGCCGGAAAGCATCAGGGAGTGTGGCAAGGTCATAGAAAAGAGACGCGATATATTTGAGGCTGACAAGATATATTACTGTCACACCTACGTGTATTTCTGTGATGTGAAGGACGAGCATGTGGCAGCACAGATGACAGACAGCGAGATAAGGCTTGAGTATCATCTGTCATGGCTACGCCGGATGAGATAATAAAGGCCAACAGCGCTTTTCTTGATAAAGAATGGATAGCAAGAGACACTAAGATTGTTGAGTTGATAAAAGAAATGTGTTAAAATAATGCCTGGATGTAAATCCGGGCATTTAATATAAGGAGAAGCAGTATAAATGGATAAAAATAAAATCAAAAATAAATTAAAGGACGATCCGGCCTTCACTCTTGAGGTGCAAAACCCTGAGGTTGAGGAGCTGATGGCACAGTATTCAAGCGACAAAAAGGCGGAGACACTCAATAAGCTCATTGAAAAATGCACTAAGAGCGATTCCTGGTACCTGCAAATGTCGGAGAGAACAACAAGCCGATTCCGCTATTTATTAAAAACGGTGAGGGAGAGGCTTTCATGCCGATTTATACCTCAAAGGCACAGCTTTCTAAGGATCATCCGTCACCATGCATTGTAAATATGCCGTTTCTTGCAGTCAACAATATGGTGGCAAATAAAGAGTCAAAGCTTGATGGTATCGCATTCAACCCGTTCACTCACAATCTGATTTTCAAAAAGCCTCTTGTAGAAAAGATTGAGGCAGTGGAAAAGGCCAGAAGAGAGGGACATCCTACATCACCGACAAAGGGCAAGACTGTACAGATGACAGCAGAGCAGTATGTCATCTTTGAGCGTATGCAGTATGAGCATATTTTCCTGCCGGCGAAGATGTTTGAGGGCGGAAAAGAGTTCATGGACCGACTTGCCGATGAGAAGGAAAAGCTAATAGATGAGCTGTACGAGGAGGCATATCAGCAGAAGCGTATGTATCCATATATGGAGGAGGATTTCTCTGTTATGTCTATGCAGATTTCTGATACGCTCAATGTTACCAGAGTTGATTTCCCGACAAGAGATATGGCTCCAAACTGCGCAATCCGTGCTTATCTCGTGTGGGATGATGCTGCGTCACAGGGCAGATATTTTGTAATTGATGCGAAGGGCGATAAAACTACTGAGCTGGCTGAGATTACAGAGGATTACAAGCGTCTTGGATATGGAGCTGCACCGGTTGAGGGTGCTGAGCTTCAGACTGTTCTTGACCTGGTTAAGAAAAGTGCAGAGGAACAGAATTAGAAAAGTAATGTAGGGCAGGATATATAAAGGAGGTCGTGTATGAAGGAGTTTTTAGGCAGAATAAAGGCTGATTTTCTACTGTCATCAGTGCTTTGCATAGCGCTGGGACTGGTGTTTATCATATGGAGAGCTTCGGTGCTCACGATTGTGGCCAATGTGCTTGCGGTAGTGCTTATCATCATCGGAGTGGTCTATATGTGCAGCTATTTTTTGAATATAGTCACGAATGGTTTTTCAGCGATGCTGGGGCTTGTGGTTTTGGCAGTAGGTATATGGTTTCTGGTACAGCCAAAGGTTGTGGTGAGCCTGATACCTATAGTCATCGGTCTGGTGCTCATTTTTCACAGCATCAGGAGCATTATTGAGGCAGTGGATGCCAGAAAATACGGTTACGGAGGCTGGAGTGTCGGCTGATTTTTTCAATAATCAGTCTGATTTTTGGAATAATCTGCGTGACAAATGCATTTGATGTAATGAAGACAGCCACTGTTGTTGTCGGTATCATACTGATTTTCAACGGAGTGTCCAATATCTGGATTACAAGCCGTGCCACAAAGGCTGAGAGCGCCTACAACAAGCAAAAGGAGTTTGAGGCAACGTTTGTCGAGGACAGAAAAGAGGACAATTAAGCAGTAACAGAAAGGCGGCAGAATGCGTCGGATGGAGTTTAAGATGGAGAGACCCGGACTTACCAAGGTCGGTGACCATCTGAAGGTAACAGAGAGCAAGCTTCCAACTTCATATTATTATACGATAGAGCATGCGATTGCCATGTCGGGAAACTACGTGGTCAGCGAGAGGCTCAAAAGCCGCGAGGGCGATGTCGTGGATGTGAGGGAGACTGAGAAGGGCTATTTTGTCACGATGGAGTTTGATGAGTAATGACACAGCAAGGTAAGAATGCAATAGATTTGGTGCTCGCTGAGAGCCTTATAGAGCTTTCAGCGAAAAAGCCAATCGATAAGATTACAATTAAAGAGATAACGGACAAGGCCGGAGTTATCCGCCCCACGTTTTACAATCATTTTCAGGACAAGTACGAGCTGATAGAGTGGATTATCAAAACCGAGCTGCTTGAGCCCATCAAGCCACTGCTCAATGCCGGAATGATTTTTGAAGCGATTGTGCTGATGCTCAATAATATCTCGGCAAACAGTGTTTTTTACAAGAAAGCACTAAAGCTGGAGGGGGCAGTGACGTTTAATCATATTGCCATGAAATGCGTCTGCGAGATGTTTATGAATATCATAAGCGAAAAGAGCACAGGAAAGAAATCCAAATACCGCTGGCTCACACCTGAGGTGATTTCTACATATTATGCGCAGTCGTTGTGTTTTATCACGGAGGCTGGATAGCCCAGGGCATGGATGATATTGAGCCGAAGGAGATGGCTGAGGCATACATGTATCTGATTACGCGTTCGATGGATGATATACTAAGTGAGCTGTAGAGGACAATTGTCATGGAAAATGACGGCTTAAGCAAGCTCATAAAGCAGAATCATAAAGAGGCGCGTGTTCATATAAATATGAAAATGCTGTGAAAAGGTGTCAGAAATCAAATACAATATCATATATGTGTCATATCGGATATACAAATTGATGGATTTGTATATCTCACATGACAAATCAAAGAGATTGAATATTTATTTATTCGGTCTTTTTTTTTATACTTCAATACGAATAAAAGAAAGAGTGGTGAATCTAATGATTAAATTTGGAAAAGGAGTCGTAAAACATCGTGTGCTGATACTGATAGTTGCATTTGCACTGCTTATACCGTCGGGAATCAGCTTTATCAACACGAGAATCAACTTTGATATCCTTTCTTATCTGCCAAGCCAGATAGAGACTATGAAGGGCCAGGATATCATGGTAGATGAGTTTGGAACCGGAGCGTTGTCATTTGTGATCTTGGAGGATATGAAGGATCAGGACATAGAGACTCTGGCAGATGACATAGAGGACCTTAAGGGTGTAAATGATGTCATCTGGTACGGAACAATCGCTGATTCCACATTGCCAAGAGAGGCAATTCCGGATGAGGTGTACGACGCATTTAACAACAAGGATGCAAACAGCCAGCTCATGCTCGTCACATACAGTGACACAATGGGTTCGGATGAGACAATGGAAGCCGTCAATAAGATGGATAAGATGGTGAAACACCACTGCTTCGTAGCAGGAATGGCAGCGGTCAACGCAGATACAAAGACACTTGTTATGCAGCAGGCTCCTATATATGTCATCATAGCAGCATTGCTTTCAATGCTTGTCATGGGAATTACAATGGATTCAATAATTGTTCCGATGTTATTCCTCCTAAGCATAGGAATGGCTATTATCTATAACCTGGGAACAAACTTTATACAGGGACAGATTTCATATCTGACACTGGCACTGACAGCAGTATTGCAGCTCGCCGTAACAATGGATTATTCGATTTTCCTGTGGCACAGCTATCAGGAGCAGATAGACAGATATGACGGAGACAAGAAGCGAGCCATGGCACATGCCATTTCCCACACAATTGTCTCAGTAACAGGAAGCTCAATCACAACAATCGCAGGCTTCGTAGCCCTCTGCTTCATGAGCTTTACACTTGGACTTGACCTGGGAATCGTAATGGCAAAGGGCGTTGTATTCGGAGTTATCGGATGTGTAACAATTCTCCCTGCACTGATTCTTGCATGTGATAAGGCAATCGAGAAGACAAAGCACAAGATTCTTATGCCGGATGTTTCCAGGATTGCAAGCTGGGTAACAAATCATTATAAGATACTTGCAGTGATTTTTATCGTAGTGCTCATCCCGGCAATATACGGATACACTCATGATCAGGTCTACTATGACCTTGCAGGAACCATGCCTGACAGTGCATACAGTAAGCAGGCCAATGAAAGACTCGACAAGGAGTATGCTATGGGTGCCACACATATCATCATCGCACCGAGCGATATGTCAAAGGCAGACAGCATAAGCATGATAAATGATATCAAGAAGGTCGATGGAGTAAAGCTTGCAGTATCGCTTGACTCAATACTCGGACCTACCATACCGGATGATATGGTGCCGGATGAGGCAAAGGAGATATTCAAAAACGGTGATTACCAGATGATGCTTGTTTCATCAAAATATGAGACAGCATCTGATGAGGTAAACAACCAGATAACAGAGATTAAAAAGATAGTAAAGAATTACAGCAAGGACGCAATGCTTATCGGTGAGGCACCTTGTACCAAGGATCTTATCACTATCACAGATACAGACTTTAAGCGTGTAAGTGCAGTATCAATCGTATTGATATTCCTTATCATCCTGATTGTATTCAAATCGGTATCGCTTCCAATCATACTTGTAGCGGTCATCGAGTTTGCAATCTTTGTAAACATGGGAATTCCGGGATTTACAGGAACGAAGCTTCCGTTTATCGCGAGCATCGTAATCGGAACCATACAGCTTGGTGCAACGGTTGACTATGCGATACTTATGACCACAAAGTACAGAAAGAACAGATACACCGGAATGGACAAAAAGCCGGCAATCACAAAGGCACTTGCAGATTCGACAAACTCAGTTATAGTCAGTGCACTCTGTTTCTTCGCCGCAACCTTTGGTGTAGGACTTTATTCAAACATTGATATGATCAGTTCTATCTGTATACTGCTTGCACGAGGCGCAATCATCAGTATGTTTGTAGTAGTATTTATACTTCCGTCAATGTTTATGATTTTTGACAAAGTAATATGTGCCACAAGCGCAGGCTTTAAAAACAAGAACCTGACAGCTTAGTAATCTGATTAATCATAAATGAGGGATAAAATACTTTTTGACCCTCATAACATAAAAATATGACCTCAAAAACAAAATCAGGAGGAATAAGACATGAAATTACCAGAATTGAAAGAAAAGTTAAAAAGTAAATATATTGTCCGTGTTGTAGCCGGAGTCCTCACAATAGCACTTGTAGGTACAGGAATCGGAGCAACAGCGGTTTTTGCAGAGAAGAACAGCACCGCAGTCACAGCCGAGGCAGATAGCACAACAGGAAGCAGCAAGGATGCTGATGACATAGCAGATAAGCTCATGGACAGCGTATCATTAAAGGATAACGATGCAGACAAGGACGAGAGCGTATACCTCATCTCAGATGCAAACGGCAACGTAAACAAAACAATCGTAGTAGATCACCTTAAAAATAAAGACAAAAAGGATACCTTGGAGGATGCTTCAAACCTTTCAGATATCGAGAATGTAAAGGGCAAGGAAAAATTCACACAAAGTGGTGATAAGCTCACCTGGCAGGCCGGTGGCAAAGATATTTACTACCAGGGCACAGCAACAGAGGAACCGCCTGTAACACAGAAGGTTACATATTACCTCGATGGAAAAGAAATCTCACCTGAGGACCTTGCAGGAAAATCAGGAAAGGTCAAAATCCGTTTTGACTACACAAATACCACATCATATACAGAGACAGTAAACGGCGAGAAGCAGACAGTTTCTGTACCATTTGCAGCAATAACGGGACTTGTACTCGGTGATGGCTTCGAGAATATCGAAGTGACAAACGGCAAGGCTGAGGTAAGCGATTCATCAAGCGTAGTGCTCGGCTATGCTCTTCCGGGCTTAAAGGACAGCCTCGGAATCAAGGACAAAGACCTTGATGGCGATGTAAATATCCCTGAATACATGGAAATGACAGCAGATGTGGAGAATTTCTCAATGCCTGCAGCCATGACCTTCGTGGTAAACGCATCTGATTATGTAAGCACAGACGGAATTGACACATCAGACCTCGATGACATGATAAATGACTTAAAGGATGCCTCAACACAGCTTCAGGATGGTTCAAAGACACTGGCAGAGGGTACTGACACACTTGCTGACGGACTTTCAACATTGCAGAGCAAGCTCGGCACATTCGCATCAGGAGTCGGCACACTGCAGAATGGACTTAAGACATATACTGATGGTGTTAGTACATTAAGTGGTGGACTGAATACCCTTGGAAGCAGTACAGGAGCCCTGGTTTCAGGAGCAGATAAGCTTAATAGTGGAGCAGGCCAGCTTGCAAGTGGAAGTGCAACACTTAAGGATGGTTTGAAGACTTATACGGATGGAGCAAATGGTCTTGCAAAGGGAGCAAGTGATTTAGATAATGGTGTTGGTCTGTTCAAGACTAATCTGCCAGCTCTTACTTCAGGAGCAGTGTCATTACAGACAGGTATAAAAAAATATACAGCTGGTGCGCAAGGAGTAAGTGATGGATTAAATCAGTTAAATGAGAAAACATCTACGCTTCCAGAAAGTGTAAAAGCATTAAATAAAGGTGCGAAAGACTTACAAGATGGAATCAATTCGGCAAATGGAGGAGCTGCATCATTATCAGCCGGAGCAACAACATTAAAAGATGGCATAGATAATGCAAAAACAGTAGCAGATACTTTAAGTACAGGAGCTGCAAAGGTAGATGCTGGTGTTGAGCAACTGACAGAAGCATTAACAACTATTCCGAGTGAGATTAAATCTGGAATAAATGAGAAGTTGAAACCATTAAATGATGAGTATAATGTTGGAAAATTATTTAAGGCACTGGGATATATTAGCGAGGATACAATATCTGCAGACAATGTAAGCGTTGCGGCAGACAAGGCTGTAGAAAATGGCTCTAATATAATCGATAAATTAAAAAGTCAAGGAAAATCTGATGACGAGGCTAATGCAATGTATAGTAAAATTGTTGTAGCATTATCAGAGGGAAAGGGTGCCGTTACTGTATATAAAAATGTTAGTACAAAGATTACAGAAAATGCATCAAAAGTGACTGCACTTAAGAGTGGTTCAAAACAAGTTGCAGATGGTGCAAAGAGTTTAGATACCGGATTAGGAGCTCTCTCAGCTGGAGCTGAAAAGATTTCAACTGGAGCCTCAGCATTAGCAACAGGAACTTCACAGCTTGCAACAGGAGTAACAAGTCTTAAAGCAGGAACACAAGCATTAGAAGATAATATACCTGCACTGACAACTGGAATAGAGCAACTTGTTGCTGGAGCAAACTTATTAGTTGAGAATAACGAGACTATTGAAAGCGGAGTTGATCAGTTAAAGGCAGGAACAGATGCTGTTTCAACAGGTGTTGATAGTTTAAAGGCAGGCTCATCTGCACTTAGCACCGGAGCAAAAACACTTACATCAAACAACGATACATTAAATGCCGGAGCAACAGCACTCAATGCCGGAGCAAGCCAGCTTTCAGCCGGAACACAGTCATTCATGAACTCAGTACCAACTCTTACAAGCGGTATCAAGCAGCTTGTAGACGGCTCAAACACACTTGTAGCAAACAACGCGCAGCTCAACAGCGGAGCTTCACAGCTTGCAGATGGAACAAATCAGATAGTTTCAGGTGTTGACCAGCTCACAACAGGCTCTAAGACACTTTCAGAGGGTGCACATACACTTGCAGATGGTATGGTACAGTTCAATGAGGAGGGAATCAACAAGATTCTCGACGCATACAACGGCGACTTAAAGCCATTCACTGACAAGCTTCAGGCAGTAATTGACGCAGGTGAGGAATATCAGACATACTCAGCAATTGCTGATGGACAGACAGGCAGTGTTAAGTTCATATATAAATTAGCTTCAATAGATGCTAAGGCAGATAGCGACAAATAATTAATTAAAGGATGTTTAAACATTAGGGGAGGCAAAAATGGGCTGGATAGAATATCTGTTAATCGTGGCGGGAAGCTCACTGGAGATTTTCGTTGCGATGGAATGTCAGGGATCCCTGATCCAGAAAGTAAATAAGAAACAGCTTACAGCCATTTGCTTCATAGTTGCAGTTTGCCAGTTGTTAGCAATGTACATCGGGTATTTCCTGTCAAGCTTCCTTAATGGGAAATACTCGGTGAAGGATGAAGCACTTTTAGGAGAGATAATTTCTATCGGAATACTGATAGGACTGGGGATCAGCTTATAGGAAAGGCTATAAGAAATGAAAGGATTGAGGAGCATTGTCAGGCACAGCTTGACATGAAAAGAGTGTTAAGGATAGCAGGAATCACCGCATTTTATACGGTTCTTGCAGGAATAGCATTCGGCTTTCTTGGTACCGGACTTTTCACCATTATGATAATGGTGGCGCTGCTCACTGTTGTCTGTATAGTGGCAGGCATTTACACTGGATATCACTTCGGTTTTGAGCAGAAGACAAAGGTATATATCGTGGGGGCGATACTCTTTTGGGCGGCTGGAATTGATGTGATAGTAAGGCTTGTAAGTGCAAAATAATGCATAGGGCTCTGTTCGTAAGGACAGGGCTTTTTTTGCTGTCCATTGAAGTATGAAATACTTTGCTTGAAATAAGGTGTATACTTCTCATGAAAATAGTTTCTCGAAGTTGGTGTATTATCATTATGTCAGCAAGAACTGACATGAAAAAAGTAAACCACAGGTTTATTGAAAAAACAGGATGAAGAAAATAAAATTAACAGTAGACGGAATTGTAAGGTATAATGGAAGGAGAGACAGCTATGGCATAGAAAATGCTGGTAACACAGGCATTTTTTAAAGAAATGGAGAATCATTATGGGAAGAGAAGAAAATGTATTAATATTTCAGGATACAGAGAGATTAAGCAAAACAAATGGAAAGCTTAATGCTGACTTAAAGGCATCTGCAAGTGGACAGAAACTAATATTGGAAACAGATGCTTTGGAGAAACCGAATCTAAATATATATGATGAGCCTGCAAAAGTGATTGTTTCAAAGAAGAGAACGTTTGAGGCTGCAAAGCATATAGAGATAATAAGGTAGCTGTACACAATTTTGCATCTGCTTCAAATCCGGGCGGAGGTGTTGTAAGAGGTTCAACTGCCCAGGAGGAGTGCCTGTGCAGGTGTTCATATCTTTATTTCTGTCTGAATTCACCTGATATGTGGGATGGATTTTATACACCTCATAAGCAGGCAAGAAATCCATTACATAACGACGATATCATTTATACACCAGAGGTAACTGTATTTAAAAGCGATACAAATAACCCGGCTTTATTGCCAGAGAATGAGTGGTATAAGGTAAATGTAATCACTTGCGCAGCACCGAATTTAAGAGCCATGCCAAGCAATAAACATAATACAGGCGATGGCAAAAAGGCAGCAAAAATCAGCGATAAGGAAATGCTTGAAATACATGAGAAGAGATTAAGACGCATACTGGATGTTGCCGTTTCTGAAGGAAACGATACAGTAATACTTGGAGCATTTGGATGTGGAGCTTTTTATGAATAAAGCAAATATCGTTGCATATGCTGCAAAAAATGTGATTAAAGATTATATGCATGCATTTAAAAATATCGAGTTTGCGATATACTGCAGCCCACAGGACGATACAAACTATAAGACATTCAGATTGATAGAGCACTAGGCAAAAATGAAATATGTTTGAATGTCAATACATATGAACTTATAAGAAATAATGTAGCATTTCAGGCAGAGGATATTTAAATGAAGGTAGATTTGATAATATTTCCGTCCAGTTATTTTTCAAAGAATTAGGTGGACGAGGATTTACAAGCTGAATATAAAGGGGCACTGGATACAGGGCTATTTGATATAATCATATTTGTATATGAGAGCTGGTTTGTTAATCATAGGCTGATACTTACAAGTGAGCCGGTGGATTTGAGAAGGGCGATATACAGAGTGGATGATGAAACCTGATGAGTATGAAAATTTTTATAATATGCTTTTAAATCATATAAGATGAAAGATAGAGGAAAATATGGTCTATTTAACAGGTGATACACATAATGAGTTTACAAGATTATCAAATAAATATTTTAAAAAGTATGATTGGGAAATAGGAGAGAACGATTATATCATAGTATGTGGTGATCTGGGTCTGTGCTGGTCAAAGGATAAGACATTTGAATGGAACTGTAAGTGGTTTGCTGAAAAACCATATACTTTACTATGGGTACAGGGAAATCATGAGAATTATGATATGATAGATGAATATCCAATTGAAAAATGGCATGGTGGCAATGTTCGTCATATCGTGAGAGACAAGGTGATATTACTTGAGAGAGGCCAGATATTCAATATTGAGGGAAAGACATTTTTCACATTCGGTGGAGCTTCATCTCACGACACACATGGCGGAATACTTGATAGAACATCTTGTGAATTTGAATTTATGGTTCAAAGGGCAAGATCATTGTATTTACCGTATAGGATAATTGGAGAATCTTGGTGGAGTCAGGAATTGCCTTCAGAAGAGGAGATGCAGGAAGGGCTTTTGAATCTGCAAAAGACTGATTATAAAGTAGATTATGTGATAACTCATTGTTGTGCAACTGAGCTTCAAAATAAAATTATGAGCTATGTTGATGGAAATAGTAAGCCGGACATATTGACTGATTATTTGCAGGAGCTAGAATCTAAGCTTGAGTATAAGCATTGGTACTTTGGCATTATCACCATGATTTCAATGTAGATGAGAACCATACGTTATTGTATAAAAAGATTATCAATTTGGATGAGCAACTGCCGGAATATGGCAGGGTTCCAATTATCGGAATGCCAAAATTCAAACGCAACGATATGGTAGTTTTTAAATTCAGGGACGATGAAAAGTGTGGCATGATTCAAATAGTGGACGCATATGGAACCTTCGAGCAGGATGACGAGCCATCTTATGATATATGTGTCGAGGAAGAAAACTGTCTATATAAGCATATAAGAGAGACGGATATTGTAAGGAAAGCATGTTAAACAGATACTCAACAGATATTTATTTGGAATATGAAGTTCAGTTAATTCTTTCTGAAATATAGGCGGTTGAAGATATTCTTAAAGAAAATAAAAAATCTTTACAAATAAAATGAATTGATGTATTATAGCACCACACAAAACGTAGCAATCGATAATAATAGCCTTACATCCATTGAAAAACAGCGGTGTCTGATGCGTATGCAGAGGATGTTGTAATTAGTAAGTGACGTACCGAACGAATTTACACAAGGAGGCATTCATATGAATTATCCAGTATTAGATCTTAAAGCTACCGGAGAACGAATCAATCAGCTCCGCAAGGACAATAACCTCAGGGTGATTGATGTTGCGGAGTATATGGGCTTCGAATCAACGCAGGCCGTTTACAAGTGGCAGCGTGGTGAGAGCCTTCCGACGGTCGACAACCTGTATGCCTTGAGCAGGCTGTTGCACACTTCGGTGGATGACATACTGATAGGCGAGAAAGAGAGGGACGATGAGCCCTCTCTTTCTTTTTGCTTTTATATTTTTCTTTGGTTTTCTTGTCCTTATGAAAGTCCATTTTATATCCTCAATTCCCTCATCTGTGGCAGAAATCGGTGTGTTATTAACCATTATGGAAAGACCGTAAATGGCTGTTTTTTAGATATTGACGGAGTGCTGAATTCAAGTAAAATAATAGACAGGAATTTTGATTATCCAGAGCTTGTAATATCAAAGTAAATGCTATAGAATATTTTCATATCAAATTAAACACAAATGAGGAGATTTAAAGTTATGAAACAGAAATTGAGAAACCTTTCGGCACCGGCAAATATAATATTTGCCATTCTTGCAGTCTTTCTTTTCATTGCACCCTTGCAGTGGAGCGGAAAAGTTCTGGGATTGATTCCTGGCATGGAAAAGGCGGATGACTATCTGCTGCAGGCTATTGTGGAGACCGTTGTTTTAGTTATTTTTCTTGGCATCACATATATATTTGGGCTGTGGGATATTTTTAAGGAAAATGCAGCAGGATGGACAAGAAGCTTATACACAGGCGGTTTTTTCATAGTGTACTGTTTGTATGCTGTTGTTTCAGGCATTTATTTGTGCTTTTTGGGTGAGCATGGTGATGTGAAGGCATTTTACAACATCATCTTTTTCTTTATTGCGGTCTGCCTTGTAGGGCTCGTTGAGGAGCTGGTGTTCAGAGGAGTGGTGTTTAATCTGCTGCTGAGAGCTTTTCCAAAGACGAAAGGTGGAATCACAGGAGCCGTAGTTTTGGGAGGCGTACTGTTTGGATTGATGCATTTTTCCAATATGGGCGCAGGGGTTAAGTTCAGCAGTTGTCTGATACAGGTTATTTCAGCAGGTCTCATGGGTGTGCTGTTTTGTATGATATACGCGTCTACACGCAATTTCTGGATGCTTGCCATTTTCCATACTGTTGTAGATATGGGAGGGCTTTTATCATCGGGAATATTTGAGGGAGGCGGAGTGGCCGACAGGATTAATGAGTTTTCGGCAATGAACTGTATTGCATTTGTCGTGCTCGGTATTCCTATGCTTGTTATGCTGCGTAAGTCAAGGCGTATCCGTCTTGAGATGCTTTACAACAATGTGACCATCATAGATGACGAGAGGGAGGGCGCTAAGCTGGCAGTGGTTTCACTGGTGCTTGGTATTTGCAGTATTATTTTCTCGTTTTTTGGATATCTGATGGGACTTGGAATTGTCGGCATGCTTGCTTCCAAAATGTCAAAAAGGGCAAAGCAGTATAACAATGCAATAGCAACTGCCGGTATGATTACATCAATAATAGGATTTGTACTGTCGGTAATCTGCACGATTGGCATGATGGTGCTGTTTGCAAGTGGCATTTATGACAGACTTGTTAATATGACTATGTAAATTAAAGTAACTGATTTGACAATATGGTAAAAATACCATATAATATTTTGTGAAGATAGTGGGGAAGAGTTATGGGTGGATTTATTGCTGAATTTTATGAGAATGGGGACAAAATTCCGGTAAAAGATTTTTTAGATAGTTTAAATGTTAAGATGCGAGCAAAGCTATTGATGGAAATTAAACTATTGGAAGAAAAAGGCACGTTGCTGAGAGAACCATACAGCAAGCCGCTAGGTGATGGGATTTTTGAATTGCGAGCTAAGGTAGGAACAGATATTTCGAGAGTATTATATTTTTTCTATTATGAAGGAAGAATAGTACTGACACATGGATTCATTAAAAAAACTCAGAGGACACCGGCTGGTGAAATTGAAAAGGCTAAGAAATATAGAAGAGATATATAGAAAGGCATGGTAAATAATATGAGATATGATGATTATTTACAGGAGCAGCTTAAAAATCCTGACGTAAAAAAAGAGTGGGACGATCTTCAGCCTGAGATGGATGTTATAAGGGCTATGATAGATGCGCGCATTAAAAATAATTTGACTCAAAAAGAGCTTGCGGCACGTACAGGCATTGATCAGGCGGATATTAGTAAGCTTGAGAATGGTACAAGAAATCCATCTTTGAAACTTTTAAAGAGGCTTGCGCATGGAATGGGGATGCAGTTGAAAATTGAATTTGTACCAATGCAGCCGTTAAAAAAATAAAATTGAACGGATGCTGCAATAATACGAAGCAGACCTTTGAATGTCGCATAAAGTCTACATTCAAGGGTCATTTTTTAAGGAGAAACCATGAACATTTTACTGACAGCAATCAATGCAAAATACATACATTCAAACCTCGCAGTTTACTCACTGCGCGCCTGTGCCGGGGAGTATAGGGATGCTGTGGAGCTTGCGGAATACACGATAAACAATCAAAAGGATTACATTCTTGAGGAGCTTTATAAGAGAAAGCCTGACGTACTTTGTTTTTCATGCTATATATGGAATATTGATTATGTGACTGATATTGCACGCGAGTATAAAAAGCTTTGTCCGTCAGTGCCGATATGGGTTGGAGGCCCTGAGGTGTCTTACGAGGTGGAGGCATTTCTGCGGGAAAATCCATACATAGACGGTGTGATGATAGGCGAGGGAGAGGATACCTTTAGAGAGCTGTGCGGTTACTATGCGCATAAAAGAAAGCTGAGTGATATTGCAGGCATTGCCTTCAGAAAAAACAGCACAGGTAATAGTACAAGTGTGAACAACATAGGAGGCAATAAAGTCGGTGAAATAGTATTCACAAGTCCACGCCCAATCAAAAACATGAGTGAAATCCCATTCTGCTATGATACTCTCGATGATTTTTCAAACCGCATCATCTACTACGAGAGCAGCAGGGGATGCCCGTTTTCGTGCAGCTACTGTCTGTCATCGGTGGATAAGACACTGCGTTTTAGGGATACCGAGATTGTCAAAAGAGAGCTTAAGTTTTTTATAGACCAGAAGGTGCCACAGCTTAAGTTTGTGGACAGAACCTTCAACTGCAATCATGCTCATGCCATGGAGCTGTGGCGCTTTATAAAGGCGAATGACAATGGTGTGACAAACTTTCACTTTGAGATATCGGCGGATCTGCTGAATCAGGAGGAGCTTGAGCTGATTTCTGATATGAGGCCGGGGCTTATACAGCTTGAAATCGGTGTGCAGTCCACCAATGAGGTCACGATTAAGGAGATTCACAGGACTATGAAGCTTGAGAGGCTTAAGGAGGTTGTGAAGCTCATTCAAAGCGGCAACAATATCCATGAGCATCTGGATCTGATTGCAGGGCTGCCATACGAGGACTATGACAGCTTTGGGCGTTCCTTTGATGAGATTTATGAGCTTAAGCCAAACCAGCTGCAGCTTGGATTCTTAAAGGTACTCAAGGGCTCGTACATGTTTGAGCATGCCGCGGAATATGGTATTGTGTACCATGACAAGCCACCGTATGAGGTTATGTCCACGAAGTGGCTTTCGTTTGATGATGTGATAAAGATTAAGCGCGTCGAGGATATGCTTGAGGTGTATTACAACAGCGGACAGTTTGAGATTACGATGAAGCTCATGGAGTGTATCTTTGACAGTGCGTTTGAGTTTTTTCAGGAGCTTGGAGATTTTTATGAGGCAAACGGCTATTTTGGAATGAGCCATTCGCGTATCAGAAGGTGTGAGATACTGCTTGAATTTCTGGCTTTACACCTGCATGTCTGTGACAGCGATGCTATGACTTCTGTGGTATTATCCGAAAATCACGGAGATAGAGATAATACTGATTTTGACGAAAATACCATAGATAGAGATAATACCGATTTTGATGAAAATGCGCAGATTTACAGCATGATTCAGGAGTCACTCATCTTTGATTTGTACTATCGTGAGAACTGCAAGAGCCGCCCGGTGTGGGCCACAGATATAGGAAGCTTCAAGCATATGACACATGCATACTGTAAAAATGGAAAGCTGTCGCATGTGGAGCCGTTCCACTATATTTTTCCTGACAAGCACACGCGCAAGCTGGATGAGCTGCCAAAGTATCATAAGGAGCCGGTGTGGGCGCTTTTCCACTACGACATGAGAGACCCGCTTGACCACCAGGCGCTGGTGGAGTATATAGAATAACAGTAACGCGATATGGCTATAGCGGAGTATATAAAATAACAGTAACGTGAAATGACTATAGTGGTAAAAGCCGGGAAGGTTTACGGAACTAAGAAAAATGGGCAACATAGAATAATATAAAAAATTACACGGTGATTGACTTGGAAATGACAGGTCTTTCAGCTAAAAATGACAAGATAATAGAGATAGGTGCAGCACGTGTGAGGGGCGGCGAGATAGTGGATACGGTATCCACACTGGTAAATCCGAAGCAGCATATTCCACAGCGTGTGCAGGAATTAACGGGAATCACCGACAGTGATGTGGAAAATGCGGCAGATATGGATGAGGCTGTGGATAACCTGCTTAATTTTATCGGTGATGATATTATACTCGGGCAGAATGTGACCTTTGATTACAGCTTTTTAAAGCAGTGGGCGGTAAATCACAAGAGAACCCTCTCGCTGAATGCATATGATACGCTGAAAATAGCCAGAAAATGTCTGCCTGCTGAGCAGTCGAAGAAGCTGGAGGATTTGTGCGAGTATTTTGGTGTGAGCAGGGAAAAAGCTCACAGGGCGCTCGATGATGCGATAGAGACAAAGCAGATATTTGAAAAGCTGCTTGCATTGATGGATGAAAAGGGTGAGCCGGTGGAGTCAAAGCCACTTGTATACAAGGCAAAAAAACAGACACCTGCCACGGCACATCAGGTCAGACAGCTAAAGGAGCTGATGGCTGAGTATGGGATAGCAGATGTCATATCGTGGGACAACCTGACCAGAAGTCAGGCCTCAAGGCTGTACGATGAATATCGCAGTAAGTACATTAATAGGTGTGTGGATGGCTCGGAATAACTTTCAATACAATAAGTTATAATACAATAAGCTATAACGTAATTTAATTACCGGCCGAGGCGACATCAGCCTGTAGGCTCTCAAGCATAGAAACGATTCCATCCCTTGAAAGAGAATTGAGCTGCTTTGCTTTCTCGATAAGCTCCGCAAGTCGGTCAGCTTTTGACATGCTGATGAAGGCGTTGGCTAACAGACTGTATACGTTCTTTGAATCGGCACCCTGCTCCACTGCAAAATCAAGCAGTTCATTGCCTAGCGATTCATAGCCTGCTTCCTTAAGCCTATTGTAATAGTCCGGCAGCATTGAAACAAATTTCGTGAAGTTATCATCATATTCAGACAGCTTTTTAAAATTGAGAATGCCATATTTAAGCTTTAAATCAGTGTTTGTCATTCCGGTGAGATTGACAAGGGTTTTATCCCTTAAATCATTTATTTTATCATTATTTAATGGAAAAAACTTTTCCGGTATGGTAATATAACACAGGTCAGTGGTATCTCCGCGGAGGGTTGAGTTGGCCTTGCGCTCCTTTTCCCAGAACTCCTCGGTGACCTTTGCCTGGGCAGAATCAGCCCTCTTTATGGCAAAAGTAATCACTGCAATAAATAAAATGAATAAAATTAGACAAATTGGAATCATATGTTGGAAAATCCTTTCTCATATATGAAAATAGTATAACTCATTTTTGAACAGAGGTGAATAGTATGTACGATTTTAATAAAAAAAGAAATCAGAAGGTGGTTGCTATAGTGATAATAGTGGTTATAGCAGCGATGCTTGTGACAACATTTGTGTCAAGTCTTGTATAGCTTTTCTTGAAATATGGAAAAATATGATAATATGATATAAAATGCAGTTCAGTTAAGCGGATGACAGGGGCGCTTTTAACAGCCTCAGGAAAAGGAATCGGAAATGAAGATTAATAAAAAAGCATTATTACTGGGTACAATGGCATTTGTGCTTGTGGCAGCATCAGGCATGGTAAGTGCATATGCAAGCGGTTCGTCAGGCACAAAGAAGGCAAAGGTACAGACAATTACAGAGGGTGTGTGCATTGGCAGTGTGGATGTAGGCGGTATGACAAAGGAAGAAGCAAAAAAAGCAGTTGATGCCTATGTTGACAGCATAAAGGATACATCCTTTTCATTAAAGGGTGCAAATAGTTCATTTGATACAACAGCACAGGAAATGTCTGTTTCGGCGGACACTGATGCAGCGGCGGACGAGGCTCTTTCAGTGTGCATGAGGGTAGCCTGATTGACAGATTTGTGGAGTCAGAGGAGCTCAAAAAGGGCAATGTTGCCGTCAATATGTATCTGTCGGTTGATAAACAAAAGACCGCAAAGATGATTTATGATAAGAGCGACGAGCTCAATATAAAGGCAGTTGACAATTCGCTGCAGAGAAACGGCGACAGCTTCGATTTTGTTCCGGGACAGGAAGGCAAAGAGGTCGATGTGGTAAAATCAGTCTATGCCATAAATGACTTTTTGCAGAATAGCTGGGATGGCTCGGCGAATGAGATAGAGCTGGTCACAAATACGGTTCAGCCGAGGGGGTCAAAGGAAGAGCTCTCAAAGATTAAGGATAATCTGGGAGGCTTTTCTACCGATTTCAGCAGCTCGGCAGCAGGGCGTGCAACCAATGTAAAGAACGCGTGCAGCCTGATAAACGGCAGTGTCATATATCCGGGTGAGCAGTTCTCGGTTTACGAGGCTATCAGCCTATCACAACTGACAACGGCTATCAGATAGCAGGCGCATATGAGAACGGTCAGGTAGTTGACTCGGTAGGTGGAGGTGTGTGTCAGGTTGCGACCACTCTCTACAATGCGGTTATAAGGCTGAGCTTGACATAGTGCAGCGCTACAACCATTCCATGATAGTAAGCTATGTAAAGCCATCTGACGATGCGGCAATCGCAGGAACCTACAAGGATCTTAAGTTTAAAAATAATCTGGACAATCCGGTGTATATAGAGGGCTATTGCAGTGGTGGAGTCATCACATTCAATGTGTACGGAGTGGAGACGAGACCGGCAAACAGGGAAATTTCCTTCAGGAGTGAGACGATTTCCGAGGAGGATCCGGTCACGCAGTTTAAGTTTGATGCAGGTCAGCCGGTCGGTTATTTCAACACCGAGCAGTCTGCGCACAAGGGAGTGACCGCAAGGCTATGGAAGACGGTCACAGTTGATGGAACAGTGCAGAGTGATGAGGTATTCAACAACAGCAAGTACAAGTCATCACCGAAAATCGTGACGGTTGGTACGGCAGGAGCATCAGCGGAGGTTGTTGCGCAGCTTCAGGCGGCAGCAGCGGCTAATGATGAGGGCTCGGTTAAATCTATTGCTGCGTCCGCGGCAGCAGCGGCTCAGGCACAGGCAGCACAGACTCAGACACAGGATCCGAATGACGGCAGGGCAGACACAGGTGCGCAGACCCAGACTACAGATCCGAATGCAGCAGGCAGGCACAGGCACCCAGACGCAGACGACAGACCAGAATGCAGCAGGCAGGCACAGGCACCCAGACACAGCAGCCGGCAGGACAGACGCAGTAAATGCCCGCAGGTAGTTGTTTCTGATGTAGTTATTTGCAATCAATGCACCGGGCTGTAACAGTATACAAAACATATTATTATTAGGAACAGGAAAACACATGAAAAACGGTAAAATATCAGAGTCGGTTTTAAAGCGCTCTGTCTTAAAACAACTTCATACCACAAGCGACAGAATACTTTTTAAACCGGCAGTAGGTGAGGACTGTGCGGTGATTTCCATGCAGCAGGCGGCCAAACTAAGTTAGTTACTGCTACCCAGACGTTCATGCTTGATGTATCGGATAAGCATGTGCGTGCTAACTGCGCAGTTTATGATGCATTGAACAATATTTATGCCATGGGGGCAGGCCCTGTTGGGATAGAGCTGGCACTGCTTGTACCTACCACAGAAAACGAAGCCGTGCTTCGCGAGACGGTGAGAGCGATTGATGCTGTATGTGAGGAAGCAGGCATCGTGGTGCTTGGTGGGCATACACAGGTGAGCCGTGCGGTGAAGAATATCGTGGTGACAGTTACAGCAATAGGTGAGGCCTATGAGCAGGCGCTTACACCATCATCGGCAGCAGCACCGGGCATGGACGTAATAGTGACAGGCTATGTGGGGCTTGAGGGCACCGCAATTCTTGCAAATGAGAAAAGAGCCGAGCTTGAAACGAGATTTTCCAAGGCATTTATAGATAAATCAGCAGCATATATAGACCATATTTCCACCGCAATGGAGGCTGCATCCGCGATTGGCGCCGGTGTGGCGGCAATCCATGACGCTTCGCAGGGAGGCATCTTTGGAGCACTCTGGGATATGGCAGAGGCTTCGGGAATTGGTCTTGACATCGATTTAAAGAAGCTCCCTATCAGGCAGGATACGATTGAAATAAGTGAATTTTTTGACATAAACCCGTATAAGCTTTTGTCAGGAGGAAGTCTGATAATCATAGCTGCAGATGGTACCCGCGTGGTCAGAGAGCTTGAGAAAACAGGACAAAATGCTGTTATAGTCGGTGCCACAACCGATTCAAACGACAGAGTGCTGATTTCCGGCGAGGAGAGACGATTTTTGGAGACTGCCCAGACTGACGAGATATACAAGGTTTTCAACTAATATATTTGAATCAGGAGATTATATATCATGAGAGAAAAGATATTAACATTTATAGAGAAAAACAGCAGGATAAACCTGAAGGAGCTTGCAATCATGCTTGGTGTGGATGAGGCAAGTGTGGCAAACGAGATTGCTGCTATGGAGCAGGAGAATGTCATCTGCGGATATCACACACTGATTGACTGGGACAAGGCAGGCCTTGAGAAGGTCACAGCCATGATAGAGGTCAGAGTGACACCACAGCGCGGCATGGGCTTCGACAAGATTGCCGAGCGTATATACAACTATCCAGAGGTGAAGTCTGTATACCTTATCTCAGGCGGCTTCGACCTCATGGTCACACTCGAAGGTAAGACTCTGCGCGAGGTATCACAGTTTGTGACAGATAAGCTTTCTACACTGGATCAGGTGCTTTCGACAAAGACAAACTTTATTCTGAAGAAATACAAGGACCATGGAACTATCATGGCGGCACCTGTCAAATCCGATGAAAGGGGAATTATGTCATAATGAGAGACCCTTTATCCAGTACCATAAAGACTATCCAGCCATCGGGCATCCGTAAGTTTTTTGATATAGTGAGCGAGATGAAGGATGCGATATCGCTCGGAGTAGGTGAGCCTGATTTTGACACACCGTGCATATCAGGGATGAGGCATATATTCCCTTGAAAAGGGACGCACCTTCTACACCTCAAATGCCGGACTCAAGGAGTTAAAGGTTGAGATTGCAAGATATCTCGACAGAAGATACGGCATGACATATGATTACAACAAAGAGATCATGGTAACTGTCGGCGGCAGCGAGGCTATAGATATCGCACTGCGCGCCATGCTCGATCCTGGAGATGAAGTGATTATCCCACAGCCAAGCTATGTTTCATATGTGCCATGTACTGTGCTGGCAGGTGGCACACCTGTGATTGTGGAGCTCAAAGAGGAAAATGATTTCAGGCTGACAGCCGAGGAGCTTGAGGCTGTTATCACTCCAAAGACAAAGATACTTATCATGCCTTTTCCTAATAACCCTACAGGCGCTATCATGGAAAAAGCAGACCTTGAAGCAATCGTTCAGGTGGTTAAGGAGCATGATCTGTTTGTGATAAGTGACGAGATTTATTCAGAGCTTACATATGTGGATAAGCATGTGTCTATAGCATCGTTTCCGGGAATGAAGGAGCGAACAGTGCTCATAAACGGTTTTTCCAAGGCTTATGCCATGACAGGCTGGAGGCTTGGATATGCATGTGCACCTGAGACCATTTTAAAGCAGATGCTAAAGATTCATCAGTTTGCAATCATGTGTGCGCCGACCACGAGCCAGTATGCGGCTGTCGAGGCTATGAAAAACGGCGATGAGGATGTTGCACAGATGAGGGAGGAATACAACGGCCGCAGACGCTATGTGCTTCACCGCTTTAAGGAGATGGGGCTTAAGTGCTTTGAGCCTTTCGGGGCCTTTTATGCGTTCCCAAGCATCAAGGAGTTTGGCATGACCTCCGATGAGTTTGCCACAAAGCTTCTAAACAGCAAGAAGATTGCCGTGGTTCCGGAACTGCATTCGGAGAGTGCGGTGAGGGCTTTTTACGTATATCATATGCATATTCGCTTGATGATTTAAAGGAGGCGCTCGGCCGCATTGAGGAGTTTGTCACAGAGCTTCGCGCCGGGATGGATAATAAATAGTTTAAATTGACAGGAGACAAAATGGCAAAGCTGAACATAGTGTTACATGAGCCGGAAATTCCGGCAAATACAGGAAATATCGGAAGAACCTGCGTCGCGACAGGCACGAGGCTTCATCTTATAGAGCCGCTTGGATTCTCACTTTCAGAGAAGGCACTAAAGAGAGCCGGAATGGATTACTGGAAGGACCTCGACGTTACCACGTATGTGGACTGGGAGGATTTCCTTGAGAAAAATCCGGGCGCAAAGATATATTATGCGACAACAAAGGGCAGACATGTGTACTCTGATGCTCATTTTGAGCCCGACTGCTATATTATGTTTGGCAAGGAAAGCGCAGGCATTCCGGAGGAGATACTAAAGGAGCATCCGGATGAGTGCATCAGGATACCGATGATAGGTGAGACAAGGTCACTTAATCTGTCAAATTCAGTAGCTATCGTGCTCTACGAGGCATTGAGACAGAATAATTTTGATCATATGAGGCTTGAGGGAGAGCTTCATCACCTGAGCTGGGATGACTAAATCAAGCGGCAAAGCGCATATTTTTGGCAGCTATTTGGGCTTTAACAGCTATGATAATTGTAAATACGGTAGATTTTTAGGAAAAAGAAATGGGCATAATTAAAACAAGCAAATTAGTACATGAATTTATACGAAGAGACGAGGAAGGCAATGTAGAGTCAATCACTACAGCACTCGACAACGTAAACCTCGACATAAAAGAGGGACAGTTATTGCAATCCTCGGTCACAATGGTTCAGGAAAATCAACTCTTGCAAAGCATATCAATGCACTTCTTGCGCCGAGCGACGGACCATATGGTGGATGGCATGGATGTGTCAAAGGAAGAGAATGTCATACCTGTCAGGAAAAGTGCAGGTATGGTTTTCCAGAATCCCGACAATCAGATTATCGCCAATGTCGTGGAGGAGGATGTGGGCTTTGGACCTGAGAATATCGGTGTGCCGACAGATGAAATCTGGCAGCGCGTGGACTATGCACTAAGGCTGTCGGTATGACAAAGTACCGCACACATTCACCGAACAAGCTCTCCGGAGGACAGAAGCAGCGTGTGGCAATCGCGGGAGTTGTGGCAATGGAGCCAAAATGCATAGTATTTGACGAGCCTACAGCCATGCTTGACCCAAACGGCCGCAAGGAGGTCATAGCCACAGCCCATGAGCTCAATAAGAAAAAGGGCGTGACCATTATTCTCATCACCCATTACATGGAGGAGGTGGTCGGCGCAGACCATGTCTATGTCATGGAAAAGGGCAAGGTGGTCATGGACGGCACACCGCGTGAGATTTTTTCAAGGGTGGACGAGCTGAAGGAGCACAGGCTTGATGTGCCGCAGGTGACACTGGTAGCCGATGAGCTCAAAAAGGCAGGGCTCGATATCCCTGATGGAATCCTGACGAGAGAAGAACTTGTAAATGCGCTTGTTGCGCTGAAAAACAGATAGGCGGGAGAAAATATGTCAATAATTCTAGATCACATAAACTATTGCTACAGTGCCGACTCAGCCTACAAGGTGCAGGCACTTAAGGATGTAGCCTTGAGATAAATGATGGAGAGTTTATTGGAATAATCGGTCACACCGGTTCGGGAAAATCCACACTTATCCAGCATATGAACGGCCTTTTGAAGGCGACAAGCGGTCATATATACTACAATGGACAGGATATATATGACAATGATTATGATTTAAGCAAGCTGCGTCACAAGGTGGGATGGTGTTCCAGTATCCGGAGCATCAGCTTTTTGAGACAACCAACTTTGAGGATGTATGCTTTGGACCGAAAAATCAGGGGCTCGATAGAAAAACAGTGGAGCTAAGAGCCTATGAGGCACTGCAGAATGTACATTTTCCGGAGGATCTCTACTATCAGCCGCCATTTGATTTGTCCGGAGGACAAAAAAGGCGTGTAGCCATAGCAGGAGTACTTGCAATGCACCCTGACGTACTTATACTCGATGAGCCGACAGCGGGACTGGATCCTGCGGGCAGAGATGAGATACTGGGACTGCTTTTACAGATGAAAAAGGATCTGGGTATCACAATCATACTCGTATCACACAGCATGGAGGATGTTGCGGAGTATGTGGATCGCATCATTGTTATGAATTCAGGAGAGGTGATGTTTGACGGAGTGCCGAAGGAGGTATTCTCACACTACAAGGAGCTCGAGGCAGTCGGACTTGCAGCACCGCAGGTCACATATCTGATGCATGATCTGGCGGAAAAGGGTATACCGGTTGACCTTTCGGCAACGACAGTTGCGGAGGCGAGGGACTCAATACTAAAAGCCTTTAAATAGCTCACCAATGCTGACATTTTGATACAAATTATGAGGAAGGAATACAAAAATGATTCGTGATATTACCATAGGCCAGTATTATCCGGCTCAGTCGCCAATACATAAACTGGACCCAAGAGTAAAGCTTTTCGCAACACTTATATATATTATTGCGCTGTTTTCCTACAAGGGAATAGCCGGTGTGCTGTTTATAGTTGCCGCGCTTGCCGCAGTTATAAAGATATCAAAGGTGCCCTTTAAGTTCATGGTAAAGGGACTCAAATCCATTATAATACTGCTGCTTTTTACAGCATGCTTCAGCGTGTTTTTCACACAGGGAGAGTACACAATCTGGGAGTACGGTATACTGCACATTTCTGACACCGGACTGATAAATGCAGCAACCATGATGATACGACTTGTGCTGCTCATTATAGGAACCTCGCTCATGACACTCACCACCACACCAAACCAGCTCACGGACGGTCTTGAGAAATCACTGGGCTTTTTAAACAAAATACATGTTCCGGTGCATGCGATAGCCATGATGATGTCGATAGCGCTTCGTTTTATTCCAATCCTTATTGAGGAGACGGACAAAATAATGAAAGCACAGATGGCAAGAGGAGCTGATTTTGAGCATGGAAATATCATAAAAAGAGCAAAGAGCATGGTGCCTCTTTTAGTACCGCTTTTCGTATCGGCCTTCAGGCGTGCGGATGACCTCGCAATGGCCATGGAGCCAGATGCTACAATGGTGGAGAGGGCAGGACAAAGATGAAGCCGCTCGTATATGAAAAGGACGATAAAATAGCATATCTTTTCATATTTGCTTTTTTAGCGGTTGTGATAGTGCTTAGAATCCTTCTGCCGGTGAATCTGGGCAATCTTATTTTCAGATAGTGAAATAGATAGTGCAGCCATAACAGGAGAGATATATGCGTGTAAAAATGATTGTAGCCTACGATGGCACAAATTACTGCGGCTGGCAGATACAGCCAAACGGCATAACAATTGAGCAGGTATTAAACGAGCACCTGAGCCGCCTGTTAAAGGAGGATATAAAGGTGACAGGAGCAAGCCGCACCGATGCAGGAGTGCATTCACTTGGAAATGTGTGTATGTTTGACACCAATACCCGCATGCCGGCGGAAAAGATATCGTATGCACTGAACCAGAAGCTGCCGGAGGATATAGTGGTGGTCGATTCATGTGAGGTAAGCGATGATTTTCATCCACGCTTCTCAAAGAGCCGTAAAACCTATGAATACCGCATTTTAAATGCGAGGTTCAGAAATCCGACACGCAGGCTTGACACATATTTCTATCATTATCCGCTTGACACAGAAAAGATGAGTGAGGCTGCAAAATATCTCATAGGAGAGCATGATTTTGCAAGCTTCTGCTCGGCAAACTCGCAGGCACAGACCACAGTCCGCACGATATATGACTGTACGGTGTCAAAGGCCGGTGACATCATCACAATACGTGTGACAGGAAACGGCTTTTTGTACAATATGGTGCGCATAATCGCAGGAACACTTGTGAAGATAGGTGGAAGCGATATGCCGGCAGATGCGATGAAGGACATAATAGCCGCAACAGACAGGGCAGCAGCAGGTCCTACAGCCCCGGCCCATGGGCTTACAATGATAGGACTCAAGTACGAGTAACAGCTTTAGATTTTTAATATTATATTAAGATTTTTGGAATATCAGTTTTTAGCTTCAATAATAGGCTATAATGTCGTTACAGTTAATACACAGTACGGTAAAAAGAAGCTTGGAGATGAAGACGGTTATGAGATTTACAAAAGGAAAAGAGAAAATTATAAAAAACAAAGCCATAAACAGCACAGACGAAGGAAAAGGCAGACACCGTAAGGTAATCCGTATAGGAGCGTTTGCCCTGGTATTTGTCGTGCTGTTTTCGTTTGTCTCGACATTTTTTAAGATGACGGATGCTGTCAATATTGCGACTATAGAGGGGTTTTACAAGGAGCCGAAGAACACAATTGATGTGATGATGATAGGAGCCAGCGAGGTATACGCTGATTACAGTGCAACCGAGGCCTGGAAGAATTATGGATACACATCATACTCGCTTGGGGTATCAGGGGCGCCCGGCAGTCTGTACAAATCAATGCTCAGAGAGGCTCTCACCAGACAGCATCCGAAGGTTGTGGTTTTTGAAGTGAATGGCTTTTTACAAAATGACAGCTATTACGACAGGACGGTAAAGCTGCATAGCTGGATAGACAATATCCACAATAAGGAAAACAGGCTTGATACAATAAAAGAGATTGTGCCAAAGGATGAGCAGGATAACTTTAGAAACCCTTTAAAGCTATATCACAGCAATTGGAAGGATATTGACAAATGTGCACACACCTTTGCCACAAGAGTTGGAATGTATTTTGCAAAAACATCATGCATGAAGGGATTTTCATCTATTGCAAAATATTCCGATTGTCCATCAGGCAAGCAGAAAAAGCTCTACTTTACTGACAAGAGCAGAGCGTATATGACTGATCTGCTTGAGTATTGTAAAGCACAGGGGGTGGAAAAGGTGCTTTTTGCGAGGTTCCCTCATGAGAAGGAGATAAAGAATCCGCAGGTGCTTTGTGACGTGAAGGAGCTGGTGGAGTCTTATGGCTATGACTTTGCGAGCTTTGAAGGCGATAAGGAATTTATCGGAATCAATGAGAGGGATGATTTCTACAATTCAGAGCACCTGAATATAAATGGAAGCCTCAAATTCACTGCATATATGGGAAAATATCTGTCTGATAATTACAGGCTTAATGCAGAACACTCACCGGAGCTTCAGAGTGCATGGGGCGAGTGCGCAAGGCGCGCTGACAAGGTGATAAGTGCCTGCGCAAAGGATACGGATCTGAGTCTGGGCAATCATTATTTTGAGATGTCCGTTTATCTGCCTTATAATTTTTCGTCAAGCCTTGCGACAAATAAGGTAGCAGATACGAACAACGATGCAAAGCCTGCAAAGGAGTTAAATACCCCGGTAAAAAAATAGCATGATAGTGTATGGACTTTAAAATAAATACTGCCTGTTAATTAAAGTATGTCTGGCAGTATTACTTTAGAAAATAGATTTGGAGTAAATAAAATGGAACTCATTTCATTAAAATATGCGATATTTGTAATCGTGTTGCTTGTACTATATTATTGCTTTCCGAAGAAATACCGCTGGTATGTGCTTCTGGCGGGAAGCATGGCATACTATGTGATTATATGTAAGTGGTATGTGCTTTTTATCATTTTCACAATATGCACCACCTATGGCTCAACAATATGGATTGACAAGCTGTTAAAGAAGCAGAATGCCATCGTAAAAAGCCACAAGGAGGACTGGGATAGGCAGACCAGAAAGGAATACAAGGAAAAGGGCAGAAAAAAGAGAGTGGCAGTCATGCTGTTTGCGCTGCTTTGCAATTTCGGCATTCTGGCATTCCTTAAATATATACCATATGCGGGCGAGCTTGGACTTTTGCTTCCGCTTGGCATATCCTTCTACACCTTTCAGTCCATGGGCTATGTGATGGATGTATACAGGGAAATTGTCGAGCCTGAAAAGAATTTCCTTAAGGTAGCACTGTTTGTATCATTTTTCCCTCAGATAATACAGGGACCGATTGCGATATATGATAAGCTTGCGGGACAGCTTTACGAGGGACATTCCCTGAGACTTGAAAATCTGCAAAAGGGTGCGCTTCTGGTGCTCTGGGGAGTCATGAAAAAGCTTGTGATAGCAGACCGCGCGGTAAATATCATCAATTTTGTGATGGATAAGCCGATGGATTTTTCGGGCACCTATGTATTTTTTGCGGCAGTAGTGTATGCGCTGCAGCTATATGCGGATTTCTCGGGAGGAATCGATATAGTGCGCGGTATTGCGGAGATGTTTGGCATAACAATGTCAACAAACTTCAATCATCCGTATTTTTCGCGCTCGCTCACTGAGTATTGGCACCGCTGGCATATGACTTTGGGAGACTGGTGCAGAAACTATATTTTCTACCCGCTTTCAATCTCAAAGCGTTTCCTGAACTTTGGCAAATGGCTAAAGCCGAGATTTGGCGCGCATATCAGTAAGGTGCTGCCGGGCTGCATCGCGAGTGTCATCACATTTATCGTCATCGGAGTATGGCACGGTGCCAATATGAAATACTTGTATTTCGGACTTTGGAACGGCATTGTAATCATGCTTGCAGAGCTTTTTGCTCCGGTAAACAAAAAGGTGGCAGGCGGCTTTTTTAAGCTGACCGGCCTAAGGGAAAAGGGTATATTTGCGACAATTGTATCAGTGCTTTGGACCTTTATGCTCATACTGGTAGGCTACTATTTTGACATAGCTGCAAATGCGTCGACTGCATTTCACATGCTTTTTAAATCAGTCACGGATTTCCATATCAGCGAGCTTGGAATAAACAACATCATTTTGAATCTCGGAGCATGCGGACTGGACGAGTACGATATACTTTTACTTATAATATGTACTCTGCTGTGGTTCTTCATAAGCTTCGTTGAGGAAAATAAAAAGCTCGACATGCGCGATTTCATACTTTCAAGAAAGCTGCCGCTTCGATGGGCGATAATATATCTTGGCATTTTTATAGTAATAATATTCGGTTACTACGGACCGGGAGTGAATCCGGCTGATTTTGTATATATGCAGTTTTAAAATAAAAGTTTAAAGAAAAAGTATAAACATAAAGAAAAAACTTAAAGACAAAGTTTAAATAAAAAGTTTAAAGAAAAAGCCGGAAATAAGGGTAAAAAACACTTGACAACAGCCGGTTACGCAAGTATAATATCTAGGTCTGTAAAAGTAGATAAATGGAAGCCAAAGCCCCGGCAACCATTTAGTATAGATAATGATAGTCATCTGAGATGGAACAGAGGACTATAAGATGTCAAAAAGGAAGTGGCGTCCGGACATACGCGATTTCAAGAGGCATCGGCATTAAAAGTAATCGAATCATTTAAGGAGGAAAACCGATGAAAACATTTATGGCTAGTCCTGCTACAATCGACAGAAAATGGTACGTAGTAGACGCTGAAGGTAAGACATTAGGACGTTAGCATCAGAAGTTGCTAAAGTATTAAGAGGAAAGAATAAAGCAATCTTTACACCACACATTGACACAGGTGATTATGTAATCGTTGTCAATGCTGACAAGGTTAAGGTTACTGGTAAGAAATTAGACCAGAAGATTTACTATCATACTCAGATTATATCGGTGGTATGAAAGAGACAACAATTAAGAGAGATGATGAACAAAGCACCCAGAAGCGCGTTATTCGAGTAACGGCTGTAAAGGGAATTGACGTTCCAAAAGGGCTACCCAATCGTGG
>ENA-OQBT01000032-OQBT01000032.1-human-gut-metagenome-genome-assembly--contig:-NODE-32-length-85712-cov-11.628218_pt1 | contig 85712 bp, 99 predicted proteins | sample MGYA00242749_ERZ504557 | MGnify/ENA primary metagenome ERZ504557 (study PRJEB26092, sample SAMD00036243) | human gut metagenome | host: Homo sapiens | study: EMG produced TPA metagenomics assembly of...
CACGCGAGTGGACCGGAAAGCGTTCCGACGGCGAAGCTCGGGGCAAAGCCAACCGTCTGGCCAACTTCGACGACGCAACATGCGTCGCAGCGCCAAGCGGCTGCGGAAGCATGCGACAAGGTTCGTCAGGCGTTTGAGATTCTTGGAGATGACATTCCAGACAACCTCAAATCGGCCGGCCAGCTTCGTCTCGACCATGCTGATGCGTCGCTGGAACAGCTGGGACGTTTGGCCGATCCACCAATCACCAAGGATGCCATCGCGGGCCGCATCCGTCGACTTCTGCAGCTCGCCGAGAAAACCGAAAAAGCGCGCCGCCAGTCGGCTTGATTGAATCTTTTATGCAAAACACCATGCCTGTTTTCGAACAGCATGGTGTTTTTGTTCGTTTGGGCTTGTATTATTCGTAAATGGCAATATGGCCATTCCAGCTTACAAGCGGCTAGGAAAGGATATACATGAAGACACTCAAGGATCTTGGAGATCTCAAGGGCAAGCGCGTTCTCGTTCGCGCCGATTTCAACGTTCCGCTGGACGGCACCACGATCACCGATGACGGTCGTATCAAGGCCGCTCTGCCGACCATTAAGGCCCTGCGCGAAGAAGGCGCGAAGGTCATTCTGATGGCTCACCTCGGCCGTCCGAAGGGCAAGGTCGTTCCGGAACTGTCCCTTGCCCCGGTTGCTGCTCGTCTCGGCGAGCTGCTCGGCATCGAGGTCCCGCTGGCTGAAGACACCTATGGTGAGGATGCCCAGCCAAGGTCGCCGCAATGGGCGACGGCGATGTCGTTCTGCTGCAGAACGTGCGTTACAACCCGGAAGAAACCAGCAAGGATCCGGAGGAGCGCGCCGCTTATGCCAAGAAGATTGCTGCGCTCGGCGAAGCGTTCGTGTCCGATGGCTTCGGCGTCGTGCACCGCGCACAGGGCTCCAATTACGACGTTGCTGCCGATCTTCCGGCTGCTGCCGGCCTGCTGGTCGAGAAGGAAGTCAAGGCTTTGTCCCGCGCCACCGTTGAGCCGGAACGCCCGCTGACCGTCGTGCTCGGCGGTTCCAAGGTCTCCGACAAGCTCGGTGTGATCGAAAACCTGCTCGACAAGGCCAACCGTCTGGTCATTGGCGGCGGCATGGTTTACACCTTCCTCAAGGCCAAGGGCCTCGAGGTCGGCACCTCCCTGCTGGAAGAGGATCAGGTCGAGACCGTCAAGGGCTACATCGAGCGCGCTGAGCAGAACGGCGTCGAACTCGTGTTGCCGACCGATATCGTGGTGAACCCGGTCTTCCCGAAGTCCGATGAGGACATCGCTCCGGAAGTCGTGGCTGCCGACGCCATTCCGGCTGACAAGATGGGTCTGGACATCGGTCCGGATTCCCAGAAGCTCTTCCACGACAAGATCGTGGATTCCAAGACCGTCGTTTGGAACGGCCCGATGGGCGTGTTCGAGGTTCCGGCTTTCGCTGCCGGCACCGAGGCCGTGGCCCAGGGTCTGGTCGACGCTACCGCAGCTGGTGCGTTCACCATCGTCGCGGCGGTGATTCCGCTTCCGCAGTGCGTAACCTCGGCTTCCCGGAGGATGGCTTCTCGCACATCTCCACCGGTGGCGGTGCCTCCCTCGAGTTCCTCGAGGGTAAGGAACTGCCGGGCCTGAAGGTGCTCGACTGATGCTTAACGCATAACCGGAGGTGCTCCCTTATCAACAAAAAAGGTGGGGGAGCACCTCTTGTTTTCACTAACCCGAAACCACGGCGTACGAACACTGAATGAAATAAGAACGGAGGCAGGCAAACACATGGCATCGCAACGAATTCCACTGGTCGCCGGCAATTGGAAGATGAACTTCGACCATCTTGAAGCCACCTATTTCGTTCAGCAGCTCGCATGGAAACTTCGTGACATCCATTTCGACTACCGCCATTGTGAAATCGCATTGATGCCGTCCTTCACATCGTTACGCAGCGTGCAGGTGTTGGTCGAATCCGACAATTTGAAGATTCACTACGGCGCACAGGCTGTTTCCGTAACATCGCAGGGCGCGTTCACTGGAGATGTGTCTGCCGATATGATCGCCCACCTCGGCTGTTTGTATGTGATTGTCGGACATTCCGAACGACGAAAGTACCATCCGGAAGATGATGCGAACATCGTGGATCAGGTACGCGCTGTTTTGGCGGCCGGAATGCAGCCGATTCTTTGCGTCGGCGAAAGCTACGAGGAACGTCGCAAAGGCATTGAGCTTGATTTCGCCGTGGGGCAGGTGCATGACGTCACACGCGATCTTTCCGACGAGGAAGCGTCGCGTCTGATTGTGGCGTATGAGCCGATATGGGCCATCGGCTCCGGAATGGTGGCCACTCCACAATCCGCTCAGGACGCGGCCAAGGCGATTCGGGATGATTTGGCTGAAACTTTCGGCACGCATGTAGGAGAGTCCGTGCGCATTCTGTATGGTGGCTCCGTCTCCTCAAAGAACGCCGAAGAATTGATTGGCGAGCCCGATGTGGATGGATTCCTTATCGGCGGCGCCGCGCTGAACGTGGATGAGCTCACCAGAATCTGCCAGCTCACCATGAATGCGACAGTATGATGCTCGCGGAGTAATGTTTTTATCGAGTTGGCCTTTCAAGGTGTGGTCATTATTCGATTTTCTCAATACCTTGCGCTATTGTTAACAGCAGTGTTTACGAACTGGAGGTTCACTCGTGTCCGCTATGGCCATCGTCAAGCTTGTGCTGCAGATTATTCTTGTTATTTTCAGCCTCTTGCTCACCCTGTTGATTCTGATGCACAAGGGTAAGGGCGGCGGTCTGTCCGATATGTTCGGCGGCGGTCTCACCCAGAATGCGGGTTCTTCCGGTGTCGCGGAAAAGAACCTGAATCGTTGGACCGTCATCATCGCGGTGCTGTGGGTTGCCATCATCATTGCCCTCGGTCTGATGACGAAGTTCGATCTCATCTGATTGGCTTTTTGCTTCGGCCATGACTGGATTACAGTCATGGGCCGAAGTGTTTTTTTATCGTAGTATTGTCTACAACATACGAGCTAAGGATTGATTTGACGTCTTTGAAAATCGAGAAAACCCAAGAAACCACGATGGTCGTCGCGGATTTGGACGGTACTTTGCTGCATGATGGCGAAACGTTCGAGGAACGTTTTCTTACACAACGTTCCATCGATGTGATTAACCGCATGCACGATAATGGCGTGACCTTCGTTGTGGAAACGGCACGTCCGGTCAGCACAGGCTTTTCGTTCGTGGAAAAACTGCCGGTTGATGCCGTTGCCTATCTCAATGGAGCATTGATCGATTTCAATCCAGCCTCATCAAATTATGAAATGCTCACTTCGCCGATGCTGCCGGAAGACGGCCATCTCAAGAAAATCGGATTCTCCTCACAGCGAGCATGCGAAGTCTGCAAGAATCTGTTGAATGAACTGCCCGGTATGGAAGTCGGCATTGTCATGGATGATGTGAGATACACCAATTTCGATGTTACGAAATATTGGAAAACACAGACCTGGCGATACACTGACTTCGACGATGTTCCTGAAGGCATCGCCGATAAGCTCATTATCTTCCCTAACGATGAGCAGCGGAATCAGGTCGGTTCTCTTGTGCCCAACGATTTTGACGTACATATCTCTGAGGGATCGCTCTGGATGTTGATGAATCCTCAAGCCAACAAGGAGCATGCGTTGGATTTGCTGGCAGAACATTTTGAGACGCCGATGAGCAATACCGTCTCATTCGGTGACGATTTGGTCGACATTGCCATGCTACGTAAATCCGGCAGGGGAGTGGCGGTGGCGAACGCCAATCCGGATGTGTTGAACATCGCAGATGAAATCTGTCCATCTAATAATGATGACGGTGTGGCGCAGTGGATTGAAGATAATCTGCTGTGATGTCTCGTGATATTCAAGAGTTATATGAGTTGAACTTCGTGAATTGAACTTTTGTCGCAAAAGGATGCGAAATAGTTACATTTGATATTGAACTTCCGCAATTTCGTTAGTTGGTTTGTGTTAGGATTTGAACTAGCGCTTGATGAAAATTGAACCGAAAGGACTAGTATGGCGGAATCGTTCTCCAACCGGTTGAACGTCGCTATGGCGTTCCGCAATGTCAAACAAATTGACTTTGTGCATGCTGCTGAGAAGTTCAATATCAAACTTGGCAAAAGTCATATGAGTCAGTACGTGAGCGGCAAAACCGTGCCGCGTGCCGATATCGCCCATTTTCTTGCGGCTTTTCTGCAGGTCAATGAGGACTGGCTGATGGGAAAGGACGTTCCCATGGAGCAGAACGTCGCCACCTTGCCCGCAATCAAGTCTGATGAAGCCCAACATGATAGCAATCCTGCATCAGCGCAATCAACAGAAGGAAAGACTATGCGCACCTTTACGAAATCTCATAAGCTCGACAATGTGCTCTACGACGTTCGTGGTCCGGTGGCGGACGAGGCAGCACGCATGGAAGCCGCGGGAACGCATATTCTGAAACTCAATATCGGCAATCCTGCGCCATTCGGATTCCGGACTCCGGATGAAGTCGTGTATGATATGGCGCAACAGCTCCCTGAAACCGAAGGATATTCACCGTCCAAGGGTCTGTTCTCGGCACGCAAAGCCATCATGCAGTATGCACAGCTCAAGAATATTCCGAACGTCTCCATCGATGATATCTTCACCGGCAATGGCGTCAGCGAGCTCATCAACCTGTCGCTGTCCGCGTTGCTGGATGATGGCGACGAGGTGCTGGTGCCTTCGCCGGACTATCCTCTGTGGACCGCCTGCGTGAATTTGGCTGGCGGTACCGCCGTGCATTACATCTGTGATGAGGGATCCGAATGGTATCCCGATATCGACGATATCCGCTCTAAAATCACGGATAAGACCAAGGCAATTGTCATCATCAATCCAAATAATCCGACCGGAGCGCTTTATCCAAAAGAACTGCTGCAACAAATCGTCGACATTGCCCGAGAACATCAGCTCATTATTTTCTCCGATGAGATTTACGATCGTTTGGTCATGGATGGACTGGAGCATATTTCTATCGCATCGCTGGCTCCGGACCTGTTCTGTGTAACGTTCTCCGGTCTGTCGAAGTCGCATATGATTGCCGGATATCGCATTGGATGGATGATACTTTCCGGCAACAAGCGTATTGCGAAGGATTACATCGAGGGCTTGAACATGCTGGCGAACATGCGTATGTGCTCGAATGTCCCAGCTCAGTCGGTGGTACAGACCGCTTTGGGCGGGCATCAGAGCGTCAAGGATTACATCAAGCCAGGTGGCCGTGTGTACGAGCAGCGCGAACTGGTCTATCAGATGCTCAATGAAATTCCCGGCGTTACCGCAGTTAAGCCGAAAGCGGCGTTCTATATCTTCCCGAAGCTGAACGTCAAGAAGTTCAATATTCACTCCGACGAGCAGTTTGCGTTGGATCTGCTGCATGACAAGCATATTCTGATCAGTCATGGCGGTGCATTCAACTGGCAGAATCCGGATCATTTCAGGGTGGTATATCTGCCACGTATCACGATGTTAAAGGAAACCGTAAGTGAGATCGGTGATTTCTTGAGCACATATCATCAGGCATGATGACCTTGATTGCTTGAAGGGCTTTCATGGTGTGAAGTACGCGCAGCATCGCGACACTCCGTCCCCAAATACTTATAGTTATACTGACCATAAGTAGGGTTACGATGGCTCCGGCCTTAGGCCGAGCCATCGTTTCATTGTGAAAGGGGATATTGTGAACGATTTGCTCAAAGGAATCGGCAACGTCGTCAATCCGAAGCGTGTGTTCCGCGAGCTGACTGACTTCAAGCCGGGGGAGTTTGTCCTGATCGCGGTCATGCTGTTGGCGCAGTTGGTGTCATTCTTCGTGTCCAAAGATTTTCCGCGGCAGGTTGAATTGGTCTGATTTCCGGCCTATGCATCGTGTTCAATCTCATTCTCGTCGACCGTGGGCGACTGACCAACTATCTGTGGGGCTTCATCGGTTGTGCCACTTGGCTGATCGTTGCCATCATGAACCATCTCGTCGGAGACATCTTCGCTCAGATCTTCTACGTCACCATGCAGTTCGTCGGCGTATGGGTGTGGCAGCGCCAGCTTGATCGTCAGGAAAAAACGAGTATGAGGAAGTCAATGCCCGCATGTTCACATGGTGGCAAGGCATTCTCGCCGTCATCGCAACCATCGTGATCTATCTGATTGTGGTATTCGTGTCGAGCCATACTGGCGGTGTACAGGTTCGGCTTGACGGCACGCTGCTGCCGCTTGGTATCGTCGGACAGATTCTCATGACATACGGCTACCGCAGCCAGTGGGTCGCATGGATTATTCTTGACGTGATCAAGGTGGTTATCTGGTTCAACCAGCTTTCCGCCGGAGGTCCTGGCGCCATGTCGATGTTCGTTCTTCAGGTGGTCATGTTGGCCAACGGTTTTTACGGCGCATGGGTCTGGTTCCACAAGAGCAGCACTATGGCCGTATCGGATGATCTGCAATCAAGTATTTGCACGGAAAGCATAATCGCAAATGGTGGCCGCTGATCAATCAATCGTTCCGTCGCGAGTTCACAACGATCATATTGGTTGTTGGGCCGGCTTCCGTCGGCAAAACCACATTGGTGACACGCTTGTCGAAATTGTATGACGCTCCGATCGCGGTCGAGTATGCCCGTGAATTTGAGGAAGCCTGCAATGTTGACGATGATGAACTTACCGCTTTCGATTACGAGCGGCTGATTCTTTCCAAGTTCTCTCAGAACGAGCATGCAATAGCATCGCATGCCAATCATGGCATCGTTTTTTCTTGATACTGATGCCATGGTTACGCGTGTCTATGCGGAACACTATCTGCCGGCCGATGAGAACGCCAAGCTGCAAGCCGACATTCGATATGGTGATTGAACAGGAGAAGCCTGATCTGGTGTTGCTGATTCCTCCGATCACCGAATATGTGGATGATGGGTTCCGTGCAATGCGGTGGGCTTCGGATCGGTATCGGTTCCATGAGACTTTGGTACGCGTCATTCAGGAGTCACCGTATGCCGACCGTGTGGTGACGCTTGACAATCCAACTTTTGAAGGGCGCAAAACGCAGGCGATTCAAGCGATCCGCCAGGCCACTGGTTTTACGCCTCGTACCGGAATAAGCTGAAAACATGTAGAGCAATAGCAGAAACCCCCTGCAGAATTCTGGCAGGGGGGATCCTTAGCTTAGATCGCTAACACTTAAGCAAGAAGCTCAGCCGTTGACGCGGTCGATGCCAGCCTGGACGTCAGTAAGGACGGAATCCCAGGACTTGATGAAGGAAGCGACGCCGTCGGCTTCCAGCTTGTCGGTGACAGCCTTGAAGTCGATGCCCAGCTCAGCGAGCTTGGCCATGATGGCGTGGGACTCTTCGTAGGTACCCTTGATGGTCGGAGCGCCGTTGCCGTGATCGGCGAGAGCGTTCAGGGTCTTCTCCGGCATGGTGTTCACGATGAGCGGGGCAACGAGCTCGTCAACGTAGACGCAATCGGAATAGGCCGGGTTCTTAGTGCCGGTGGAGGCCCACAGCGGACGCTGCTTCTTGGCGCCCTTGGCTTCGAGAGCAGCCCAACGCGGATCGTTGGCGAACTTGTTCTCGAACAGCTCGTAAGCGAGGCGAGCGTTGGCGATAGCGGCCTTGCCCTCGAGAGCCTTGGCCTCATCGGAGCCGATCTCCTCAAGCTTGTTGTCGACGGCGTGTCCACGCGGGACACGAAGAAAGAAGCGACGGAACCGATGTGCTTCAGGTCATGGCCGTTGGCGTCAGCCTGAGCGATGCCTTCGATGAAGGCATCGATGACCTGCTCGTAACGCTCGAGCGAGAAGATCAGGGTGACGTTGACGGAGATGCCCTTGGCCAGGGTTGCAGTGATTGCCGGCAGGCCTTCGAGGGTTGCCGGGATCTTGATCATGGCGTTCGGACGGTTGACCTTCTCCCAGAGCTCGACAGCCTGCTGCTCGGTGGCTTCGGTCTCGTGGGCCAGACGCGGATCAACTTCGATGGAGACGCGGCCATCGACGAAATCGGTGGCTTCGGCGATCTCACGGAAGATGTCGGTGGCGTTGCGCACGTCGGTGGTGGTGAGCTCGCGGATAGCGGTCTCAACGTCAACCTTGCCGAGCTCCTTGAGCTGTGCATCGTACGGGCCGACCTGGCTCAGAGCCTTCTGGAAGATGGACGGGTTGGTGGTGACGCCAACGACGTTCTTGTCCTTGATGAGCTCCTGCAGGTTGCCGGATTCGATACGGGTGCGGGACAGATCGTCCAGCCAGATCGAGACACCGGAGTCAGAGGTGCGCTGAGTTGCTTCAGTCATTGTTTTTCTCCTTGATACCTTTTTGGATCAAATCTTTATTTATTGTGCGGTAAAAGGGGAGAGGCACATGCATCATGCCCCTCCCCGTCGAATCACTTGGCGGCTTCGACTTCCGCAATGGAGGCCTTGGCGGCTTCGACAACATGCTCGGCGGTGATGCCAGGTCGATCATGTTCTGAGCACCGTCGCCCTGCAGGCCGAACTGCTCGATGGAAACCGGCTTGCCGTAGGAGCCGAGGTACTTGTACCACGGCATGGCAACGCCAGCCTCGACGGAGACACGAGCCTTGACGGAGGCCGGAAGCACAGCTTCCTTGTACTCGGCGTCCTGCTCCTCGAACCATTCGAGGGACGGAGCGGACACAACGCGAGCCTTAATGCCTTCACCAGCCAGGGTCTTGGCTGCGGAGACGGCCCACTGCACTTCGGAACCGGTGGCCATGATAATGACGTCAGGGGTGCCCTCGGTGTCGACAAGCACGTAAGCGCCCTTCTTGACGCCGTCCTTGGCCTTCTCAGCGGTTTCGGCAAGAACCGGAACGCCCTGGCGGGTCAGCACCATGGCTGCAGGCAGAGTGTTCTTCTTCTCGAAGAAGTAACGGTAGGCTTCGGCGGTCTCGTAAGCGTCGGCCGGGCGGACGACCTCAAGCTGCGGGATGGCACGGAAGGAAGCCAGGTGCTCCACCGGCTGGTGGGTCGGACCATCTTCGCCGACGGCGACGGAGTCGTGGGACCACACATACAGGTTCGGAATCTGCATGAGGCGGCCAGACGCACAGCGGAACGCTCGTAGTCGGAGAACATGAAGAAGGTGCCACCGAACGGACGGGTATGGGAGCCCAGCAGGATGCCGTTGGTGATGGTACCCATGGTGAACTCGCGCACGCCGAAGTGCAGCTGACGGCCGTACGGGCTGCAGACCGGCCACTGCTTGGTGGCGCACTCGGCAGGAGCGAAGGTGGCAGCGCCTTAAGATCGGTCTTGTTGGAGCCACCGAGGTCGGCGGAGCGCCCCAGAGTTCCGGCATGACAGCGGCGATGGCGTTCAGCACGGAACCGGAAGCGCCACGGGTTGCAACGCCCTTGCCGACTTCGAAGGTAGCCTCGAGGTCATCGATGGCCTTGTCGAAGCCCTCCGGCAGTTCGCCGGCCTTGAGGCGGTCATACAGGGCAGCGTTGTCCGGGTTGGCCTTGCGCCATGCGTTGTACTTCTCGTCCCATTCCTTGTGGGCTTCGAGGCCGCGCTCGGCAACCTTGCGTGCGTGAGCCAGAGCCTCTTCGTCGACATGGAAGGACTCTTCCGGATCGTAGCCAAGCAGTTCCTTGAGGTCTGCGACGTTCGGCGCCCAGCTTGGAGCCGTGAGAGGACGGATCATTGGTCTTGCCCGGGGTCGGCCATGCGATCAGGGTATCGACCTTGATGAGCTTCGGCTGGTTCGGAGCGGCCTCGCGAGCCTTGGCGATGGTGTCGGCCAGACCCTCGACGTCCTCCTTGTAGGAGCCGTCAGGCTGGATGAAGCTGAACTCGTCGGTGTACCAGCCGTAGGCCTGGAAGCGCTTGAGCACGTCCTCAGCCAGAACCAGATTGGTGTCGCCTTCGATCTGGATGCGGTTGGCATCGAAGATGACGGTCAGGTTGCCCAGCTGCTGGTTGGCAGCGAGGGAGGCAGCTTCGCCAGAGATACCTTCTTCGATATCGCCTTCGCCGCAGATGACCCAGATGTTGTGGTCGAACGGGGATTCGCCTGCCGGAGCTTCCGGATCAAGCAGACCACGCTGGAAACGCTGGCCATAGGCGAAACCAATGGCGGAAGCGAAGCCCTGGCCCAGCGGACCAGTGGTCATTTCGATGCCCGGGGTCAGACCATATTCCGGGTGACCCGGGGTACGGGTGTCAGCACCGCCGCGGAAGTTCTTCAGGTCATCCAGAGTCAGGCCGTAGCCGGAGAAGTACAGCTGGACGTACTGGGTGAGGGAAGCATGACCGCCAGAAAGGATGAAGCGGTCGCGACCTTCCCAATTGGGATCGTTCGGATCATGCTTGATGAAATGCTGGTACAGAGTGTAGGCGATAGGCGCCAGGGAGACGGGGGAACCCGGGTGGCCGTGTCCCGCACGCTCAACCGCGTCGGCCGACAGGACCTTGGCCATCTTGATGGCGCGCTCGTCCAGCTCGGTCTCCTTGAATTCGGTCATGGATTACTTTCCTTCCAATTGGTCGGGCCGCGTATCCGGCTTGTGCCGAGCGCTCGACGCCCTCACATTGCGTTTTCCATAGTAGCGATGTGAGGTGACGTTGTGGTGGATTTTTGGCGTGTTTTGGTAGTTTGTGTTCTGTTAACGCTCACAGTTAACATTCTCGTGCGATTGCTCTGTTCGATTGGTGGTATGACGAGCATTTCGGGAGATTGCTATCGGGAAAAACGAGAAACGAGTACTCTGGAAGCGAACGTATTAGCACTCGCGCCTCGCGAGTGCTAATACAATGGGAGAAGTATTTACGGAAGACGGTTTCTCCTAATATCGCAGATATTCCGAAAACCGGCTCCCGCTGAATCGTATCGTGTATACATAAAGAGGAGGCACGCATGACGCAGTCAAGACGTATGTTGGTGCTGCGTGCCGTCGTCGAGGACTATATTCGCTCGCAGGAGCCAGTCGGTTCGACCACCTTGACCAAAGATCATGATCTGGGCGTCAGCTCGGCCACCGTCCGTAATGATATGGCCGCCTTGGAAGATGAGGGATATCTTATTCAACCCCATACGTCGGCAGGCGCATACCAACGGAAAAAGGGTACCGATACTTCGTGGACCGCTTGGCCACAGTGGTGCCGATGTCTGAAGCGCAACGCCGTGGCATCAACAGTTTTCTGTCGGGATCCGTCAATCTGCAGGACACCTTGCAGCGCGCAGCCCGCCTTCTGGCACAGATCACCGGTCAGGTCGCGGTTGTGGCGGCCCCGTCGTTGGCGAAATCGACATTACGGCATATCGAAATCGTTCCCGTATCAATCAACACCCTGTTGGCCGTCGTCATCACTGACACCGGCCGAGTGGCGCAACATATACTCAACGTTTCCGAGTTGCCGGACACCACAGTGCTGTCGCATCTGGTCAACGAAATCAACGCGCAGTGTGCCAGCGTTTCTTTGACACGAACCGCGGACTATGTCAGGCAGATGTCATCCCGCAAGGAATACCGCCCCATCAGTAGACTGGCGGAAACGCTTGCTCAAGCTTTCGATGGCATGGCCGACGACGAGCGCGCGAGCGAACTCTATATGGCAGGAACCTCACGACTCGCGCACCAGCGTGCCGTGGCCGATCTTGCACCATTGTTCGATGCGCTGGAAGAGCAAGTCGTGCTCATGAAACTCATGAGCACGTTGAGCGAAACCACGCAATCCGATGGAGTCGGAGTGGCCATCGGCTCCGAAACGCACACGCCCGGTCTGCTGCATGCATCCGTGGTGACCAGCGGGTACGGTCGAACCTCGGCAACCGCTGACGACGTAACAAAAGGCGAGACTGCGGAGGAGCAGGGGAGAGAGACAAGCAATCACACCACTGCAGCGCAGGATTCCACCGAGCCCATCGCCTTCGTCGGATCCATAGGACCGACGCATATGGACTATGCTGCGACCATGGCAGCAGTGCGTGCCGTTGCCAGATATCTGACCGCATTCGTGGCTCACGACGAAAACCAAAACAACAGCTGACCCCGCCTTATGGCACAATGACACGCGAAAAGCAATAGGGAGAAAGAACAACCGTGACGGACTATTACGAAGTGCTGGGCGTAGACCGCTCCGCAAGCGACGACGAGATCAAAAAAGCTTATCGAAAGATGAGCCGCAAATATCATCCCGATATCGCAGGTCCGGAATTCGAAGACAAATTCAAGGAAGTCAATAACGCCTACGAAGTGTTGTCCGATCCACAGAAGCGTCAGATGTTCGACGCCGGCGTGGACCCGAACGATCCGAACGCCGGCGGCATGCATGGCGGATTCAGCGGCGGATTCGGCGACATGGGTGACATTTTCAACATGTTCACCGGAGGTGCTTTCGGCGGTGGCAACGGCGGTCCGACCCCTCGTACACAGCCGGGACGCGATGCACTGGCCACAGTGACCATCGACTTGAAGACTGCGGTGTTCGGCGACACCGCACATGTTGAAATCAAAACGTTCGGTCTGTGCCAGGAATGCGCCGGCACCGGCTGCCAGAAAGGTACCCAGCCGGCACAGTGCCCCGACTGCCATGGTCAGGGCTACGCACAGCGCGTGGTGCGCACCATGCTTGGCCAGATGATGACCACCGCTCCATGCGAGCGTTGCGAGGGACATGGTACCGTTATCGAAAATCCGTGTCCGTCCTGCCTTGGTCATGGTCGTGTGCGTATCACCCGTAATGTCGGCGTGTCCGTGCCTGCCGGCGTGACGAACAATACCCGTCTGCGTCTCGCTAATCAGGGCGAGGTGGGTGAAAACGGCGGTGTTGCCGGCGACCTGTATGTCGACATCCGCATCGCTCAGGATGACACCTTCACTCGTAACGGTGATGATTTGCACTGCTGGATCCAAGTGCCGATGAGCTGGGCCGTACTGGGGCATGATCTGGAAATCGACACGTTCGATGGCAAGCAGTCTGTGAGAGTGCCTGCAGGAAGCCAGCCTGACGACACTGTGACCTTGAAGAATCTGGGCGTCACGCATCTTAACAACAAGAGCGAGCGTGGCGATCTGGTGGCGCATATCGCAGTGAAGATTCCGACAAAGCTCACTGACGACGAGCGTGCCTTGATGGAACGGTTTGCCGAAAAGCATGACACAGATGCCCAACATGTTGCGGTAAGCGCACGCCCGACTTCCGGAACGAAGAAGGGCTTCTTCTCCAAGCTGAAGGATGCACTGCGCTGAATTTCCCTATCCTCATGTCGTACATCCGATGAGAAAACGTTAGATCGCATATCAAATAGCCGGTTGCTTCAAAAACGAAGCAACGGCTATTTTGTCAATGTTTCTGCTGTAGCAAGCGGATTGCCTCACGCCTACAACAGCCAATCATTAGGCATATCTACGTGTTTATTTGAGCAATGACCGGCACATAGCGCGATACTGGTTCACATAGCCACCGCCGAAGAACACGCAGTGGCCTGCGATGGGGTAGAGCTGCCACAATGTGGTGCGCTCCTGCCATCCTGCTTTCAGCGGATGTACGGACTGGTATCCGTCGAGAATGTCCCGCAAGTACGACATGCCGAATAGGTCAAGCATGGCGAGATCCTCTTCACGATGCCCGCCGTGCGCGGCTGGTCGATCAGCACCGCTTCCACGGATCCGGAATCGGCCGACCACATGACATTGCCGCTCCACAGATCGCCGTGCACTCGTGCTGGCTTGTCATTGGCCGCCTTGCCCAGTATTTCAGGCAACGCTTCAATGACGGCCTCAGTCAGTTCCATATCGTAATCAGTGAGTTCACGGCGCTTCATACCAAGCTGTACCATCGGGCGGAGCCTGCCTTCGGCCAAATATGTCGCCACATCATCATTCGCCTGCGTCCATGGGAACGGGATCCTGCAAGGGGCCGAAATAACAAGTTCCCGTATATCCGGCTGGGGCAGATCCAAAGTAATCGGCTCCGGCATCATGCATACGCGCGAGAGCAGCGCCGAAATCATGCGCGGCCTGCAAAGTCGGACCACAGGCGTTCACTCGTTCAATGTTGAGATAATCCTTGCCCCAGTCGTACACGTCTACCACACGTGGCCCGCCTTTGGATTGCGCTTCGCCAAGCCACTGCAGGCCACGGCCCTCGCATTCGAAGAAACCTTCAGGACTGAATGCCCTGCTCTTGCGATATTTGCTCATGCTGCCCGACCTTTCCTTGCATGATCCGCCACATTTGCGAGACCTTATGGAATCGTTAGTGAAGCTCCGATGGGTTTTGGCACCATTGTGTGCATGGTTTGAGACAACTCAAGGATCCATAGCGAAAAATTAGACCCCTCTCGCTAGTCTTGGATGCGGAAAAGCAGACGAAACCATTGATACATATAAAAGAGGGTTCATGAATTTCTTCCAAGCGATTTTCCTTGGTCTGGTGCAGGCATTGACCGAGTACCTGCCAGTTTCTTCCAGCGCGCATATTCGCATTATCGGCGATTTGATGCTGGGATCCGATCCGGGCGCCGCGTTCACCGCAATCATCCAGATCGGCACCGAGCTTGCCGTGATTTTGTATTTCCGACATGACATCATCCGCATTCTTGGAGCATGGTTCGGTTCCCTGTTCGGCAAAGAAGGCAAGGATTTCAAAAGCCGTATGGGAGCGCACAATCCAGACACGCAGATGGGCTGGTTCATCATCCTCGGCACGATGCCGATTCTGATTGCCGGCCTGCTGTTCAAGCATGCGATCGAAGGGTCACTGCGTAATCTGTGGATCACCGTCACCGTACTTGCATTGTTCGGCGTGCTGCTGTGGGTGGTCGACGCCCGTTCCAAGCAGGTCAAGACCATGAAGGAAATGACCTGGAAGGATGCGCTGATCTTCGGCATCGGCCAGATGCTCGCATTGATTCCCGGCGTTTCCCGTTCTGGGGGCACCATCACCTTTGGACGCGCCATGGGATACACCCGTGAGGCAGCCGTTCGAGTGAGCTTCCTCATGGCCATTCCTGCCGTGTTCGGCGCAGGCATTCTGGAAGCCGTATCGGCCGTCAAGGACGTTGCCGCGGGGGATGCCGGTATGTTCCCCGGCTGGTCCTACCATCGCCGCAGCATCGTGGCATTTGTGGTCGGCTACGTGGTGATCATCGGCTTCCTGAAGTTTGTTTCCACCTTCTCGTACAAGGCATTCGCCATCTACCGCATCGGCTTGGCGATCGTCGTGGCATTGCTGCTGATTACCGGCGTGCTTTCGCCGCTGGAAGCCGCAGCTGCAGCGTGAATCTAATTCGATAATCGAATAACAAAAAAGTCGGGCCGATCATCCTGCGATGGTCGGCGACTTATATATTCACTGCTTATCGCCAATCACAACTTAATTGCCACGCAAGAACGATTCAGCCTCACGAATCAGCTCTTCGCAAGCGGGCATGCCATTCGACGCGATACGTTGCGCTTGAGCGTTCAAATCGTAGTCGCGTTCCAGACAGGCAAGATAATCGCCGGCATGCGTCTGCTCGACAATCTCGTCGGCAGCCTTGCGCCATTCGGCGGCTTTTCTGTTCAAATCACCTTCAGTCAGCGGATGCTCAAGTAAAAGAGACAATGCGCGAACCAATTCCAGCGTGCCCTGCAAGCACTCGGTATTCGCACAGTAATGGGGTACGGACACCCACATGGATGTGGTATGAAATCCTGCGTCCGCCGCAAATGCGTCAAGAATGTTGGGGATGCCCACAGGGCCGTTATATTCCTTGTCGGGTTCGCTTTCGCAGTCATTTTTGGAAATGTCAAGCGGCAAAGGCCTGGTGTGGGGGCAATCGTCGAACATGGATCCAAGCGTGACGATACCGCTCACATCGTAGTCTTCTGCGATGCGCAACGTCTGCCTGCAGTATTCCTCCCAACGATAATTTGGCTCGGGGGCGATCTGAGCGAGAAAATGCAGCGAGGGGGAGACTGCAATGTCATAGAACGTGGTCTGTGGCCAGATGATTCGTTTACGACCTTGTACCGAGCAAATCATCGGACGGGCTACCTGATAGTCGTAGAAACCCTCATTGTCGATATGATGCACCTCCTGTGAATCATATCGCGACACAAGATGCCGTATGACGTTCGTCGCAGCCTGGCAGGCGTCATTCCACCCCTCAAACGCGGAGATCATTATTGTCTCGCGTTTTTTCGTCTCCTCACACATGCTTTAAATGTATAACGAAATCATATTTCCGCAAACACGCTTCCGCCATCGGTGAATGTGACGAGCAGGGCATCCCGATCTAGACAACAGCATCTCAAAATACCCGAATGTCAAGAAAGCTCAAAACCTTTTTTCGGTAGATAAAAGCCCTTTGAAAACAGCAAAACACGAACACGACACGCGGACTTGCAAATTTTGAGAATGCGGATATAGTAGATACTCGTGCTCAGGCAGTAGTACTGCGGAGAACAGGCGGACATAGCTTAGTTGGTAAAGCGCAACCTTGCCAAGGTTGAGACCGCGGGTTCGAGTCCCGTTGTCCGCTCTAAGGTCCCGATTGATTATCGACCTTTAGGGTGGGTTAGCCAAGCGGTTAGGCAGCGGCCTGCAAAGCCGTATAGACGAGTTCGACTCTCGTACCCACCTCTTGTTGTGCTTGACATGTGCGAGTGCGACGCATGACCCGGGCGGTTGGCGCAGAGGTAGCGCACTTCCCTGACACGGAAGGGGTCACAAGTTCGAATCTTGTATCGCCCACTGGAACGTGAGTTCCTATATAACCCATCATCGGGTGATTGGCGCAGCGGCTAGCGCACTTCCTTCACACGGAAGGGGTCATAGGTTCGATTCCTATATCACCCACCATCGGGCGGCACGTCGTGCCGCCTTTTTTGTTGGTTTCGTTGGGTTTCCGCCGTTTCGTGCGGCATGTCGGAAACGGGTGGCGCGTGGTGTTGGTTTTGGGCGCCATAGCGATTCATGGCGCCTATACTTCCAGGCAACGCAACATCAATCAAAAAGTCGAGCAGGATCTCAGAGGTAAGCTGGGACTGCGGCCACAGGCGAAATCTATTACGTGCAGGATCGTCCGTTGTATCAGGAGTACGAGAATCTCGTTCTGACCACCTACGACAAATGGTTCGGATACCATCCATGATGGAACGATTTTCGACAAGGCCAACGTTCCTGCAACAGAGGAGGGCGGTGATTATGTTCACCAGTATATGGTGATTTTGACTGACTACAAAGAATCGGTTGATATTGGATGGTATCAAATGTCTTCCAGCACCGATGAACCTGATGATCTCGTTCAGGCAGGCATCGACGAATTCCAGAATTATGAGAACCAGTTCCTGAAGGATGAGGATCTTGTACGGCCTATTTTGATGCTGTTGTAAGGCATGAGTTGTCTCACAGGGAAATCTGGGCGCGCTGCGGAACCGCTGGTCCGCCTGTCGCGGGCAACTTGATTGGAGCTGCAACCAACTCCTATGCAGTGAAATACATGGGTGCGGATAAATCCCAGATCGAGTCCACGCAGGGAGAAGACTATAAGATGACGCAGCAGAGCGACGCGGTGGCCGAGGCCATTCACTCCGGCGATGCTCCTAATTCAAGAAGAGCCGTCTGCAACAAGGCATTGCGGGAAATGATCGACGAGCAGCGCTGAAATCAATCCCCGCGAATATAACTTCGAATACAGTTTTAAATCCGGAATACACACTATCCGGGCTTTTTCCGTGTTCTTTCAAGGTGTACGGCTACAATGGCAGCTTGTGAGTGACGAAGCATTGAATCTCAATCAGCCGGTCAAAGACATGGGGCCGAACGAGTTGAAGGCTTATGCCAGGCTCGGCAAACAGCAGCATGACGAGGCGAATCGTGAGCTGGAACGCCGTTGGCGCAGCTATGATGACATGTTGCCAAACGACCAGTTCGTGTCAATTATCGACAAGACTGAGGGATAAGACCCACTTTACGGTGTATGATTCGTGACCATGCCGGTCTCAATACCGGCTATTTGCAAGGGTAATGACTAGAATGGCGACTATGACTGATCCGATTCCAAGCGCAGGTGAAACGACCATCATTGGCCTTCCTGCAATAACCGTACCGGTGACTTCCACCGGAGACCGTCCTCTGACGAAAGAGGACCTTGAAACCATCATGCGTCTTGCCGATGGCACGGCATTGCTGATCTCGACTAGGGGAGCGGTGTCGGGGTCGCGGTATCTTCTTGACGAGGATGAGATTACCGTCGGCCGTGATCCAAGAGCGGACATTCTTTTGGATGATTCCACGGTTTCCCGCGCCCATGCGGTGTTCCGCAGGTCTGACGGCAGGTATTCCGTTATTGATGCGGGCAGCTTGAACGGCACCTATGTGAACCGCCAGCGTGTTGATCAGCAGGAGCTCAAGAATGGCGATGAGATTATTCTTGGCAAGTTCCGTCTGGTTTATTTCGACAATAAAGCCGTCATTGCCGGTTGATCCACGTTATGCGGGATAGACTGTGTACAACAGCTTCGCGCCCATGAGCTTCGCACGAATGCTCATGGGCGTTATTGTAGATGTCGTAGGAGAGCGTGATGAACGAAGCAGAGCCAACAACGCGGTTGCGTCTGCATGTGTCGACTGCGGTGCAGGGGGAGTTATTCCCCGCGACCGGCACTCAGCCGGTGACGCGCGGCTACAAGGGTACGGTGGCTTCAAAAGTAGCAGGCATCACTTATCGTCAACTTGACTATTGGGCTCGCAGACAAATCGTGGAACCCTCCATCACGCCGTCGCATGGATCCGGTTCGCGCAGGCTGTACTCGTTCAAGGACGTGGTGATCCTTGCTGTGTCGAAAAGACTGCTTGACGCGGGCATCAATCTGCAAAATGTGACGACTGCCATCAGTTTTCTGACGCAGCGTACCGCGGAACAACTTGAGAATATCACGATTATGTGCGACGGTCAGCAAGTGCACGAATGTACGGATAGTGAGCAAATGGTGGCGTTGTTGCAAAGCGGTCGGGCGGTATTCGGCGTATCGGTGGGATCTTTATGGAAGCAGATCAGAGAGACTCTTGCCCACGAGGAATACGTCGATCTGACCACCATGCCTTCCATGATGGGTGGAAACCGACCTGTTGACGATATCACTGCAATGCGCATGAGAAAGAACTTCGAGGCGCAACATCAGACACGCGCCGCCGCGTCACTGTAACATACCAGAATGCATGCCGTATGGTTGATGCGGACTAAGACGGATGTACGAGTCGTTGATATGAGATAGATATGTACAGACAGACATACAACAGGGGAGCAATACATGTTTGATATTCTGCCGGCATTGCTGTGGATTGTCGCAGCGGTCATATCGTTGAACATTTGTTCGATTACTGCAATTCGAGGAAATATCTTCTCAAAAACCAAGAGTGACGTATATCCGGTACGCTGGTCAATTGTCGGATTGCATTTCACATCGCTGATCATCGGAGCTCTGCCGTATCCGATATATACGATGTTCAAACCCAGCTTTTCCTTGAAATTTCAGCATTTCTACGAACAGGTTGGTTGGCCGTCGGCAGCACTGATGGTTATGCTCATCGCCACGGAACTGGTGTTTATGTATCTGCAGGCCCGAAACGGCATGAAAAGCGAAATGGAAAGAAAACTCAGCCAAGCCATTAAGGACTAGCCAAAAAGACATCCATCGAAGCGAAAACGCAGCCGTGTGGAAAAACGTCCAGCGAAGCGAGGACGCACCATCCATCATGCCGGTGGTTATGTCGAGCAAAGTCCCGAAAGGGACGTGCTGGCATAACCCACCGATGTTATGTACAGAAAAGAGCGTCAGTCGAAAACTGCTGTAGCTTTTCTGACATAACATACATTATCGGACAAAAGTGGGAGCAGGTGCAGGGGGTATTTGAGATGTACGCGATCTCTCAAAACCCCAGGTATGCAAATGTCATCGCTGGCATGCATACCCAGGGGTTTCTTTGTCTTTATGCACAAGATGATCCGCTCGTGCATCAGCCGTTATCTATCAGGCGAAATAGTCTTCGATGGTTTGCGCAAGCTCACTAACCGAATCGATCACCTTATACGCGCCATGTTCTTTCAGCTCGCCAGGCTCGGCATAACCCCAGCCGCATCCCAAGCAATCCAGACCGCACGCTTTGGCTCCGTCAGCATCGGTCCAACGGTCACCGACCATGAGCGCCTTATCGCCAGCGGCTTCGTCAAACCCAATGTGGTCGAACGCCCATTGAATAACCTGATCTTTGTCGAGACGCGAATTATCTTCACTGGCACCGTAAATGCCGTTGACCATGGTGTCCAAATGGAAATGCTCGCAAATCGGAATGCACTGATACTGCGGCTTGCAGCTTGCGATCGCCAAGTAGTATCCGTCAGCACGCAGTTTGGCCAACTGTTCTGGGATACCGTCATAAATGGTATTGTTCAAACGGCCCGGAACCTTTTGACCCGGATTATTCGGATCATCGAACACCGCTTCCTGCGCATAATACCTGCGGTAGATGGCAATGCCCTCATCGAGTAAGTCGTCCGGAATATTATTGCGCTGCAACGACTCGACAATTGCAGGACCAATGAATCGCTGCAACTCCTCATCATCAGGCACTGGATACCCCAGTTCCTCAAATACCTTCACCACACAACCAATGATGCCCGGATCAGACTTGGTCAATGTGCCGTCAAGGTCAAGCAGAACGACTTTCTTGGGTTGCTTGGTCTTCTCGGACATGAGATTAATGCACTCCTTGTTAAATGCTCGATGCAATGTGAACTGTTCAGATAACAATTATGCCCGGTCTTACTGACCGGGCATGCAGTTCAAGTGTCGTTCAACTACTGGTTACTCGTAGTCTGGAAACCAGCCGTCGCGATGCATCTGCAGACGCTTTTCAAGCAACGTCTTCAGCTCGTCTTCAGTACGGCGTTCCAATAGCATGTCCCAGTGTGTACGGGTCGGCTTGGAAATCTCGTCGGACTCACGATCCTCGTCGCCTTCACGATGCGCGGTCATGCCGCACCGGCACTCCCATTCCTCCGGAACCTCCGCGCCTTCAGCGAACGGCAGAATCGTGCGGTGTCCCTTTGGGCACACATATGCGACGTCGTTTCGCGCCGCGAAATCCACATTGTCATCAGATTCCAACGACTTTGCGCCGATGCTCATGCCTCGCAGGCTGCGTTCTGCCATATTGCCTTTGCCTCCTTGGATTGTCTGCTCTGTCTAAGCTACAGAACAGTTCGGACGTGTCTTTTATTCCTTATTCGTCTGCTTGATGTTCGATTTTAGTCGACGCCGGAGTATGCGACGATGCCACGATTGATGCGATCGTACGCCTGTTTTGCGACTGGCGCCAACGTTTCGGCACGATCCGCAAGATACGGTCCAGCCACGGCTATCTGCTGAAGCACGTCGGCAAGCCGTTTGCCGTTACGCACGAAATCGCCGCCCGTCAGATCGGTGCCGTACAGCACCTGCGACAGGCTTTCACCTTGCGCCCAATCGTAGACGATATCGGTGATGCCAAAATCGAGTTGGCGAGGCTCCTCAAGCATGTGATCCTCACATAACATGGCAATCGACGCATGGACGCCTTAAGCTGCGCTGCGCACACGGCGACGTTCCCTTGAATGCCTCCAGGGTAACGACGCGGCTCTCCCCCGCCTCCCCTGCGGGCTTCGAACACCAACGATGCGACGACGCTGGCCAATTCACAGGCGTTCAACCCGTCAAATGCGCCATCGTCAATCGCCTGCGCCAATACTAGATCAAGCTCGCTGTACAAATGCCGCAACAGCTGGCCACGTTCCGTGAGCTGATAATCACCATGGCCCGCGGATTCCCGTACCGGCTGAAGATAGCGAGATTGGAAAGCACAGCGCAAATATGATCAAACTGACGTGCCACGGAACCGGTTCGCGAATCGTAACGATGCTGTACCCGTTCCAACTCGCGCATCTCACGAGCCCAACGATGTCCCCATTTCAAGTGCTTCTGCACATCAGCATTTACGGCATGGATGGTCGCGGTCTTCTTCTCTGAGTTTCTTGATGCGTTTGTCAAGATCCATAAACGCCTGGCTGCGTTCCTTCTGCGTACGGAACACCTCATGCTTGAGTTTGCGACGTTCGTTCTTCTCCAAATCACTCAAACGCATCCGCAAACGCATGAATTTTTTGAAATCGCCGAATTCACACTGGAAAGCCTGCTCGTATCCTTCCAGAGCCTTGCATAAGGTTTCCATCTGTGCTTCAAGCTGCCATGCCGACTCGTTGGCTTCCCATTGCGCAAAGGAGTGGTCAAGCGTAACGCGAGCTGTTTCATAGTCGCTGGAATTCAATAGATTGACAGCCATATTGAAGGTCGGTCTGAAGCTTGAGTGAAGCGGATACACTCGTTTGCTGGACAAGGCGGCCGCAGTGGCGGGAACAAAACCATGGTGGTCCACCACAACGGCATGTCCGATGGTGTCGATGCCACGTCGTCCCGCACGACCGGTCAACTGGGTAAACTCGCCGGGAGTCAACCCAACATGCCCGGTGCCGTCGAATTTCTCAAGCTTTTCAACCACCACACACCGTGCGGGCATGTTAATGCCCAAAGCCAGCGTTTCCGTGGCGAAGACCATTTTAACCAAGCCTTCTTCAAACAAGCGTTCGACAATCTGGCGGAACAATGCGACCATTCCCGCATGATGCGGAGCGAACCCTTCTTCCAGGGCGAAACGAAATTGCGAGAAATGCAGCGCTTTCAAGTCTTCTTGGCTCAACTGGCCTTCGACCATCTCATCGACGATCCGTCTGATTTGTTGCACTTCGTCGCTGGTGGTGAGTTCCAAGCCTGCGTTGATGCATTGGTCAACCGCTTGATCGCAACCGTTTCTTGAAAAAATGAAGTAGATTCCCGGCAGCATGTCAAGAAAATTCAACTCGTCCACAACCGCCCAGCGTCGAGGCGTATGGCGTTCGACCTTATGCGGGCGATCGTCCCATCGTCCACCTTTACCTTTGGCCCTACGCTTATCAGGACGTCGCTCGCCCTTGCGCCGTTCCGCCTGACGATCAAGCTGATCAAGTCTGTTTATCAGCTGCGCATTGAGTTTGACCGTCTGTTCGCCATTGGCGTCACGCCGATATAGGTCGATGAGTTCTGGTTCGGTATGGTCATCTGCCTGTACGAGCACGTGCTGCTCCAACGGTACCGGACGCTGTTCCGACATGACCAACGTGGTTTTGCCACGAACAGATTCGATCCATTCGGAAAAATCCTCGACATTGGAAACCGTCGCGGAAAGACCTATGATGTTCACGTTTTTCGGCAAGTGGATAATGACTTCTTCCCAGACCGGCCCTCGGAAACGGTCAGCAAGATAGTGCACTTCGTCAAGGATCACATAACGAAGCGCTTCAAGCGTCACGGAATGCTCATACAGCATATTGCGCAACACTTCCGTGGTCATGACCACAATATCCGCCTCAGAGTTGATGGACGTGTCTCCGGTCAGCAATCCGACCTTATCCGTTCCATACTGGTCGACCAGATCATGGTATTTCTGGTTGCTCAGCGCTTTGATCGGCGTGGTATAAAAGGCTTTGACATTCCGCGTCTGCGCCAGATAGATGGCGAAATCGGCTACGACAGTCTTGCCTGCTCCCGTAGGAGCTGCCACGAGCACATTATCGCCAGCCTCCAACGCATCGTTGGCTTGCATCTGGAATTCGTCAAGCTCGAATGGCATGGATCTTGCGAATTCGGCCGCAACCGTGCGCTGCTTGGCCTGCGTTTGTTTGAATGCGGCATACCGTTGCGCGGGAGACAACTCCACGGTCTCATTGATTTTCGACGGGTCAGTACCGTTATTACGGCGACGATGATGGGTCATGATTCCTTAATATGGTTGGGTCAATCGTTACAATGACGCCATTGTGCCACTGTTGAGCATGACGGCTTCGCTTCGCTTCATGCCTCTCAATGACTCCGGCATGGGCATCCGCATAACGATCTGCAGCATCCTTTAAAGGTCTGGTAAAGAAAGGCGCTTCATTCTCGTTGTTTTGGGGCAATGGTTTGCCCATCGCCTCGATTCGTTTTGCCGTCCGTTCACCCAGCTTCGCCACGTCCTTGAATGCTCGATAGCCGTGTAAACATGCGTAGACGACTCCGGAAACAACCATTGCAAGCATGAACAGAGCGAGCAACAGCCAAATCCACCAAGGCATAGTCTCTCCCCCGTCAGCCTTCATTCTCACGATCGCCAATGCTCAGCTCATGCTGGGCACGGGCGACAATCATGGTACGCAACGTTTCGGGAGCTACGGCAGTGATATGCCGTGCGTGGGAAATACAGAATGCGACATACCAGGAATCGGACGAGACGATCAGATGCACCTTCTCGCCCTCTCCGCACTTTTCGACTGTTGCTCCCGACAGCCCGTCAATAAATGACAGATCATCCTGATTGGTGACGAACACAGCTGGAGTTCCATTATCGAAGCTCCATTTGCGCAATTCGGATGCGGGAACGTCGGGAATGTCGATTTTCGCGGTAGGTTCAACCAGTTCGGCCTTTTCAATGCGGGAAATGCGAAGCACCTGCCAGATGCGAGGCTTTCCTGTGGCCTTGTTGATCGTGGTGTCTTTCTTCACGTACTTAGCTTTGTCAGCCGGTGCAGCGGCAGCGACGTCAGTCCATACGGCAACGTAGAAGACTCCCTCATCGACGAAGATCTTATCTGGCGCGACAAGCTTACGCTGGGTCCTTCCGGCGCCATCCGTATATTCCATGTCAAGCAGCAAGCTCTTGGAGATCGCGCTCTTCACAATGGAGAAATTACGCGGTTCCATCTCATAACCGGTCAGACTCAGCCAAGGCATGTCCCCCGGCTTAACATGTTGACGAAGACGGCTGTACAACGATTCAGCCTGTTCACGCAACTTGTCCGGCAGCAACGACGAATGCGCAAGATAGCTCACCGATGCGGTAAGCATGCTCAAATACTGCTGGGAGATACCTGCCAAGCGTTCCAGCCCAAGCGAATTCGTGGCGGAAACAATGCCTTCAGCGTCAAGCAACGACCAGTCGATGTCAAAGAACTGGCTTCCTGCCATCTCACCATCGTCGGAAACCGTAGTCAGCGTGTTGATGTCTTTATGAATGACATTGACGAACTTCTTCAGCTCGTCATCGGACTTCGGTTTGCCAATGAAACGTTCCGCAAGTTCCTCAAGCGAATATTCTTCGCCGAGGTGCGCCGAAAGGAACAGCATCAGGCGCAGACGACGGTCGACTTCACTACCCGTCTGGAATGCGGAATTCTTCTTCGGACGCCCCTTGCACTCCTCTGCATCGTCGTCAGCGCTGTTGCGGTTGATTTCCATGGCTGTGACAGTGGAGCTATCGCCTCCTGTGGATTCGTCGGCAGGCACGAACTGCGTGGCGGCATTCAAACGGCGGTTGAACGCGTCGACAGCCTCCTGAGGACTGACGATGGAAGCACCCGGATGAGAAAGCACGAACATGGCCAGATCATCGGAATCGGTGTAGGCGACGTTCAAATGCTCGCCGTCAACATCTACAGTCGCCGCGAAACGACGCTGGTCAACGACCTTGACCAATTCGTCGGGAATGGATTGCGTTCCCAGACCCGGAGCGATGGAATCAAGACCAAGCCCTGGAGTCGGAGTCTGAGGGACGCGAGGCGCGGTACGGGACGTATGCTGCGTCTCATGTGCGGGAGCTGAGGAAATCGACATGGAACGGGCCAGATAGTTGGCCGCGGCAAGAATCGGCAAATCCTCGTCGCCGAACAGCAGACGAACGCGAGGCTCATCTCCAAGCTGCAGACGATAGGATGCGAAATCCTGCCTTCCGACTTAGATGAATACTCAGGCTGCCTCGATTCGATGGCGATGCCCATGGCCGCAAGCTTGGCACGGTCACGCTGGAATTGCTTGGCAAAAGCCGCCTTCGCCGCCTGATCAGCCAGCTCCCCATAGGAATCGGCATACGCCTTCACACGCTGGGCAATCTGACGGGAAGTGAGCCATTGCGGGAAAGCTGAGGAAAGCACAGCCAATACATCAAGTTCGTGCTTGCCCCATTTGTCGGAGAAACGACGCCTTCCGTTACTGCCCTCTGCCATTAGTCCTCACGTCTCGTTAACGTTTCATCTTAAGTGCCTAGCCGGTTCAGGCTCTGCACACACCTCTCTATGATAGAGGGTTTTCGTTCAGATTGTGTCTATTTTACGAAAAAATACAGTTTTTCGTGTTGAGGCTACCCCTCGAATCAGACCCAATCATCAGGCTCAACACCTTGCGGGCCAACGTATTCGCCATTCGGAACATAACTCGGCTCACCTGTGTCGGTCAGCCGCGCGTCACCGAACAGTATCACGTCCCTGCCGAAGGTCCAGTCACCATCGATGTCGACGGAATTGGCCGCGGCAAGCGACGGAACGCCATAAGGGAATCTCGTATCGAAATCATGGATGTTCTTGTAATACCGCGCATCCAAGTGAACATCCGGGAAGACGTAATTGCCATCTTCCATCTCGTACTGGTCCGTCAGATGGAATCGATCGGATCGCATGATAAACAAATCGTCGGTGGTTTTCACCGGCAGGAAACGCATACGGTCAACGCATACGCAGGTAGCCCCGTCGAACAACGTCACCGCCGCTCCCATGGCTGTTTCCAGCTGGATGACCGGCTCGCTCGTCGGATCGGTCGGATCGACGGTCTTGTTATTGCGAATCACCGGAAGAGGAAGCACGCCATCATATGCGGACAGCTTGGCCTTCAGAGCGTCGATACGCACCCAGATGCTGTTCGTGTTAAAATACGGATGCTTTTCGATGTTCTGCGCATCATCCTTATCGTCCGGATGCACCTGGCTCATCTCACGCAACATCAAGCGGCCGGTCGCCTTGTCCCGCACGATATGCCCGCCCTTGCGATCAGATGGAGTACGTTTTGCGACCTCGATCATGAATGGCGCACCGGTATTTTCGAAGTGCTGCGCCAGCGTGCGCGAAGGACGTGCGCCGAGATTGTCGGAATTCGAGATGAACAGGTATTTGAAGCCCTTCTCCTCGAGGACGTCCAATAGGCCGGATTCCCAAATGGTGGAGAACAGGTCGCCATGGCCTGGCGGGCACCATTCAAGTTCCGGATTTGCCGGGAAGCTGACAGGAAGACCGGTTTCCGCACCGATTTTCGGTTCCTGATGCTGCACGATTTCCAGAGGAATGTCCTCTTGATGGAACTTTTTGTTGGCACGCAGCACCTTCATGGTGTCATTCGACGTGCGGAAGGAGTTCATCAACGTCAATGGCAGTTCCACACCCAGACGAGTGCGTGCAGTCAGCACCTGACCGATGATGATGTCGATGAAGCGCATCTGACGTGCCTTATGGCGACGCACTGGCAGCAAGGACTTGGCGCAATCCAAGCCCATGGACGTGCCGAGGCCACCATTAAGTTTGAGGAACGCGGTTTTGGCAAAAGCATCGACGGCTTTGTCATGGTTGATGGTCTCGTAGACATCATGGAAGCTAGGCACTCCCACCAGAGGCTCAACATCATCCTCACGGATCCATGTGCTTGCTTCCTCACTGCGCCAAACCTCGTACAGTCGTTTGAATTGCGCAATGGCCATATCGGTCATCCCGTTGTCCCGCATCTTTGCGGCGGAATGTTCAAATGCGTCCTCAGTCAATGTCTTTCCCTTTCGTGCGGGCGTCCTGTTCTCATCGTACCTAGGCAATACTACGACAAAATTCCCATGACGGGGGCTTTTGGTGGCAAAAAGGGAAAATTCTTGACAAAAATGACATCCCAAAAACTCTTTTATCATGTTTCGCGAATCGTGCGACACGATGAATTTGAAAAATAGAGCAGGTTGTGCTATGTTTCATGTTCGGTGCTTTTTGCATCGTTCGGACCATAGCGCAGTTTGGTAGCGCACTTGACTGGGGGTCAAGGGGTCGCGGGTTCAAATCCCGCTGGTCCGACCAGAAAAACCCGGATTCATGCGATTTCGGGTTTTCTTTTTAGGATGTCAGTCTTACGCATGCAGGTAAGGGGTGATTGTCTTGAAGTCGATGGACGCCCAGCCACAGTTTGACGACGTTGACGCTTTGCCCACGTGTTTGACTCATCCGAGCTTGAGGATGAGTGGAAGATACGTTTGTCCCGGGAACTTGGCGTAGCGGCCAGGGAGCGGGCGAAGCATGATGGCATCACCCTTACCGAACTGACGCGCAAGGCGCTTGAATGCGACGATCTGAATGAGACCACGGACACCGTCCGCCCTGGACGAAGACCGAAGAACACCGACGGTCGAGAACAGCTCGGAGACGAATGGAAAATCAAACTCCCCTATGCCATCGGCAAGATGGCACGGGAGCGCGCGTCCGAGGAAGGCATATCCTTGAGTTCGCTCGCGCGGCGTGCGATCAGCGGATATCTACGTCAACGGGATACTGAGGAACAGCCGCTGTTTTAAGCATGTGACAATGAGTCACGCATGATCGGCGTGCACTGATCTAGCAAATATGGATGGTGGCCGCACACCCAAGGAATGGTGTGCGCACCATCCATAGAAACTTACTTGCGTTTCTTCTTCTCTCGAATATTCACCGAAATCTGAATCGGGGAACCTTCAAAACCGAATTCCTCGCGCAGGCAACGTTCGATGTATCGGCGGTAACCATGCTCAAGGAAGCCGGTAGCGAAAATCACGAAGCGCGGTGGACGCGTCGAAGCCTGCGTCGCGAACAAGATACGCGGCTGCTTGCCTCCACGCAGTGGATGCGGATGGGCGGCTTGGATTTTACCCAAGAACGCATTGAGCTTACCGGTCGGAATACGCTTGTCCCATGATTCCAGCGCTCCACGCATGGCTCTGGCCAGACGGTTCGTATGCCATCCGGTTTTAGCCGACAGATTCACGCGCTGAGCCCACGTTACACGGTCGAATTCTGTCTTCCACAAGCGTTCCATTCGCTGACGGTCGAAATCATCCATCAAATCCCACTTGTTGAACACCAAAACGATGCATCGACCGGCGTCCACTGCTTGGCTCATCACCTTCAAATCCTGATCGGAAATCGGTTGGGAAGCATCAAACAGCACCAGCGCAAGTTCCGAACGCTCAATCGCGGCCTGGGTACGCAAGGATGAGAAATATTCGGCACCAGACAGCTTATGCAGGCGACGCTTGATGCCTGCAGTGTCGATGAACAGCCAATCCTCCCCATCAACCGTCACCACTTCATCGACTGGATCGCGAGTGGTACCTGCCAAATCATTGACCACAGTACGTTCCTCGTGAGCCAGCTGATTCAGCAAAGACGACTTGCCGACGTTCGGTCGACCGACCAACGCCACACGGCGCAAATGGGACGGAGTAAGGAAACCGGATGTTTTCTCAGCCTTCTTCAACGAATCCAAGGCAGCGTCAAGCAGTTCGCCAATACCGCGACCGTGCATGGCGGAAATGCCATACGGCTCCCCCAAGCCCATCTTCCAGAATTCAGCGGTCAAATATTCGCTCTCACGATCATCAACCTTGTTCACCGCCAGCGTGACCGGCTTGCCGGAGGCGCGCAGCATCTTGACAATGCGCTCGTCGGTGTTGGTAAGACCAACTGGCCATCCACCACAAGCACCACAGCGTCTGCAAGCTGAACGGCGATCTGCGCCTGGGATGCGATGGCGGATTCGATACCTTCGACGTCGGCTTCCCAGCCACCGGTATCAACCAGCTTGAAATCGGTGCCGGCCCATTCGGCATCGTAGCTCACACGGTCTCGAGTCACGCCGGGAGTGTCTTCCACCACAGCAGCGCGGCGGCCGAGAATACGGTTCACCAGCGTGGACTTGCCGACATTAGGGCGCCCAACGACGGCAAGCACGCCAACCGGCTTCGGGCCGGACCGGCGTTCGCCGCCAACGAACGACGATCCATCGATCAGTCCTTCATCGCCCTCATCCAACTCATAATCGTCAAGATTGGAAGCGTACTGGCGATACTGCTGCTCTTCGATGGCATCGTCGACAATGCGCACAAGCACATCAAGCGTTTCGCCGAAATTCAAATCGGAATTATCGACGGTCAGCACGCCTTCCGCGGCAGATGTGAAATTCGTGACCTTGGAATCAGCTGCATCTCGCGCCGCAACATTTTCTGATCCGACACCATCAGTTGACTGACCGGAACGACGAGCCTGTCGCACCTCTTCACGGGCGGTGAGCAACACACGCACTTCAGCATCCGGCGCAACAACCGTAGTGATGTCACGGCCTTCGGCGACCACTCCGGCACCCTCAGAAAAAGAGTCAGACGCAGCTTCGCGTGCGATGTACGCGCGTTGAGCGGCAATCAGCACGTGACGGACGGGAATGATGTTCGACACCTTGGACACATGGGATGACACTTCGGAGGAACGAATAACGTCGCTGATGTCTTCGCCGTCGGCATATACCTTCGAATCGTCTGGATCGACGCTGATGTCGAAATGACTTCGGTAAAGAACTCTCCCACGGTTTCGGTGACCAGTTGTTCATCGATCGTCTCCGCGTCAAGATCAATGCCCTTGTTCATGCACCACCATGCGCAGGCACGATACATGGCACCAGTATCGAGGTAAGCGAAACCGTAATATTTGGCCAACGCCTTGGATGTGGAAGACTTGCCGACACCCGCAGGTCCATCAATCGCTACACGAATCACAGGCCCACCGCCTTGGACAGGGAACGCACCTCGGTCTGCGAAAGCACACGGTACGATCCGGATTTCAGATCGCCAAGCTTAATCGGGCCGATCTGGGTGCGTACCAGACGCTTGACCGGGAATCCGATCGAACCGAAAATGCGACGGACGATACGGTTCTTGCCGGAATGCAGCACAACCTTGACCAGCGTGCTGTCGCGGCTGGCATCAAGAATCGCGCAACGGTCGAGCTTGATCCAACCATCGTCGAGCTGCACGCCTGTAGTGACCAGTCGGCGGCACACCTGACCGCTGATGCGACCTTCCAACGTGGCGATGTAGGTCTTCTCAACCTCGTACTTGGGGTGCATGACGTGCTGGCTGAGCTCGCATCGTTCGTCATGAGAATCAGGCCTTCGGAATCATAATCCAGACGGCCCATGTGGAAAATACGGTCATACTTGTCGCCGACGATATCGCTCAGGGTGTAGCGTCCCTTCGGATCCTCCATGGCGCTCAGCACACGCTTCGGCTTGTTCAAAGCGAGCGTGACATGATTGGGATTCACGCGAACACGGGAGCCGTCCACACGGACTTCCTGATGTTTCGGATCGACGCGAGTGCCCAATTCGGTAACAAGCTCGCCGTCGATTTCGACACGTCCTTCAGTAATGATCTCTTCACATTTGCGACGGGATCCGAATCCTGCCTGAGCAAGAAGCTTCTGCAGACGGATACCTTCATTATCGTGTGTGTGCGCCTTCGCGGCGCGGGAATATGCGTTTGGCATCGTTCTCCCAACGTGGCCGGATAATACTTATAGGGACTGCTGGTACTATGGCAGTCGTTTGGCGATTTCCCAAAATCGCAACTTGTCCACTATATGACAGAGGAAAGACTATGACTGCTGTTGAAGCAACGCCCATAACCAAGGAAGAACAAAGCAAGCCGTTGACACTTCGTGTCGGAGCGGAACTTGTGGGAAGCTTCATCATTTGCTTCGCGATTTATGCGATCTGCTCGCTTGGTTCCGCGGTGTATGGCATTAACATGGCGTTCATCGCCCTGTTGACGGGCATCGTATACGCCGCCGTCACCGTAATCTTCGGTTCCATTTCCGGAGCACAGTTCAATCCGGCCGTATCCGTCGCCGCCATGCTCACTGGCAAAACCCACGTGCTTGATGGCATTCTGTACATCATTGCCCAAGTGCTCGGCGGTATCGGCGCGGGTGCCGCTATCCGGTTCCTTCTGCCGACTTCCGAGCAGGTGACATTCAAGATCTGGATGACACCAACGGTCAACGGTTTCGATAAGAATTCCGTCTCCTACTCCACCCTCGGCAATTATGGAGTGACCCTCGGCATCACTCTGGCCATCGCCGTTGAAGTCGTCGCAGGTATCATTATCGTTGCCTCCGCACTGCGCACCACGGACGGACACGGCGAGTCCAAAACAAACCACGCCGTTGCCATGGGCCTTGCCTACGGCATCGGCACCGCTATCACCTATCCGGTGACCGGAGCCGCACTGAATCCGGCACGTGCCACGGGCATTGCCATTTTCGCACAGAATCAAGGACTGAATGAAGAGCCGCTGCAACAGCTGTGGGTCTTCTGGATTTGCCCTGTTCTTGCCGCTGCAGTTGTTGCTCTCGTCGTCATCGTCGCCGGCATGATTGGTACGAAGAAGAACGTGCCGGATACTGTCGAGACCATCGATAAGGTCGAAGGCAATACCGTTCTTGGCGAAGCGTCAGTTGCCGACGGGAACGATGGTGAGCAGGATGGACAGTCCTACGCCCAAGCCAATGCCGATGAAAGCGTCGAAAGCAACTGACCGAACCTTCCATGGACTGCGCTCACGCAATGACAGTCTGACCAGTCCAGTCGCTATGGCCGTCACCGCAATCGCAGCGGTGGCGGCTTTTGTATATCCTGCGACCGCAAGCACCGTCGCAACAATCACTACCGCGGCGACGATCCATTCGAACCACGGTTTGCCCTCATGATCTTCGGAAACGTAAGGATGGCTCATTCCGGGGCCTTTCATCTTGCTTGCTGTACAACAACCGTAATCATAATAAAACGTGGCGTCCGAAACCAATACGGAATCGGACGCCACGTTGACCAATACCCTCACATGAGAGGCGGCGTATCAGTGGAAGAAGTGACGGGTGCCGGTCACATACATGGTGACGCCGGCCTTACGAGCCGCTTCGAACACTTCCTCGTCGCGAATGGAACCGCCCGGCTGAACAATAGCCTTAACGCCTGCATTGATGAGAATTTCCGCACCATCCGCGAATGGGAAGAACGCGTCGGATGCAGCGACAGCGCCTTGGTGCGGTTTGCGCCATCAGCCAGCGTGTTGGCGCGTTCGACGGACAGGTTCGCAGAATCGACACGATTCACCTGACCCATGCCAATGCCAACAGTGGCCTGATCGTGGGCGATCAGGATAGCGTTCGACTTGACACAGCGGATGGCCCGCCAAGCGAAAACCAGATCCTTGACGGTCTGCTCATCAGCAGGCTCGCCGGAAACCAGTTTCCAAGCGTTCGGATCGTCGCCCGGAGCATCGATAAGATCCGTGGACTGCACCAACAGACCGCCGTCGATCTGACGGAACTGCGTCTTGGACTTCGGCGGCTCGGAAACCTTCAGAATGCGCAGGTTCTTTTTCTTGGTCTGCAGCAGTTCGAGAGCGTCGGCATCATAGTCGGGAGCAACAATCACCTCGGTGAAAATCGGGCGGACGCTTTCCGCCATTTCCATGGTGACCTTGCTGTTCGCGGCGATCACACCGCCATAGGCGCTCATCGGATCACAGGCATGTGCCTTCTTGTGCGCTTCCGCAACAGTGGCGCCAACGGCGAGGCCGCACGGATTGTTGTGCTTGACCACGGCGACGGCAATCTGGGGAGCAAAATCCCATACGGCACGCCAAGCAGCATCAGCATCAACATAGTTGTTGTAGCTCATCGGCTTGCCACCGAGCTGTTCGGCATGCGCGAAACCATCCTGGTTCAGCGGATCCAGATACAGCGCGGCCTGCTGGTGGGGATTCTCACCGTAACGCAGCACGTGGGCACGGTCCCAAGTACGAGTGAATGCGGCCGGGAACTTGGTCTCATTCACTTCCGGCTCGTCTTCGGCAGTTGGCTGCTCAACGGTCAAAGGCTTCGGCCAGTGCCTTGCAGTCCACTCGTTAATGGTGGCATCGTAGGCGGCAGTATGGGCGAACGCCTTGCCGGCCAGCCAACGACGTTCTTCGAGAGAGAAGCCCTCTCCGTTTTCGATGCGCGCAGCTACCAGTGCGTAATCGTTCGGATCGGTGATGATGGCCACAGTGGCGCTGTTCTTGGCCGCACCTCGAACCATGGACGGACCACCGATGTCGATCTTCTCGATGGTGGCAGCCTCATCCGCGCCAGAACGAACCGTATCGGCGAATGGATACAGGTTGACGACCACCAGATCGAACGGCTTGATGCCGAACTTTTCCAGCTGTGCCGCGTGGTCCTCATTGGTCATGTCAGCGAGAATGCCGCGTGGATATGCGGGTCGAGGGTTTTGACGCGACCGTCAAGGCACTCCGGAAAGCCGGTTACTTCCGAGACTTCCGTCACCTTGACGCCAAGTTCCGCAAGACGCTTCGCAGTGGAACCAGTGGAAACCACTTCAGTGCCGGCCTTGATGAACGCTTCGGCAAGAACCTCGATGCCTTCCTTATGGAAGACCGATACCAGAGCTCGCCGTATCGGTCGATTCGTTGTTGTCACCCTGATCCTCCTTGTTATTGATGGTTGAGGTCACTGTGCGGGCCGCATTGGCGACCTCACGGTTATCTGATTCAAGAGCCGCAGTGGACGCACCACTCCTGCTCTCGCGGACACGCTTTACTATCCAGCGTATTCCAAAAAACATGGATACGGCCACCAAAGTCAGCAGCCATGACGAAAACAGTCCCACGGCAGTAGGCTGTCCAATCTTACGGGTCGATGAAATCACGTCGACGCCGATGTGCGCAAGATGTTTTGAGCCCAACGCTCCACTGGAGATGGCAAAAAGCAGACTCGAACATACCGATACAACGGTGCAGGAAATGCAGAACGCTCCCGCTGGATAGGCAAAGCCAAGCACTACCCTCTTGACATCAATCTGCTGATCGGAGTTGCCTACTCTGATATGAAAGCCCTTGTTGAACAGCATGACCACCATGCCCGCGGCACAAGCTAAAGCCAAAGGAACGCACATCAACGCGATCCGAATCCAATTCGTTTCAATCGCTTGAGGAAGCAAACCGAATATCGGCAGAGACGGCAATGCCGACCCCTGACCGCTCCACATGGTGAATTCCGCTAGATCGCCAATCGAAAAACCGGCCCCGAATACCCAGGAAATAGCCCAAATCGCGATATTTGGAATCCAAGCGATCATGGCGATCGTGGTGAGGATGCGAGAACCGTTCTGCATTCCCGATAGCTCATACAACTTCACCATGGCCGACTGGTTGCTGAATGCCCAGTACAAGACCACAATCAGTCCAATGACCAGATAGACCGTGATCAACAGCACACCCAAGGCAACACCAATGGTGACGGTTTTACGGACCGGAGACGAAACATGCTCGCTGATCCAATCCAAATCTCGTTTGGTCAGTGGTGATTCGGGAATCGCGGCAATGGCATAGCCAAGTGCAAAGACGATCGCTGTTTTCACAGCAACCACGCCCGTCGTATCAACGAGTTTGATGTCAAGGCTATTGGCGAAGAACACATTGATCAACACCCAGCCTATGGTTCCTGCCACGCATCCGGACAAACTTGTGCCGACGCGTTTGGCGAGCGATGCGATAAGAGCGATCAGCAAAACCGTAAGCAGCAACGGCATAATCGTCAAAGTGATGGATCCGGTTTTGAAACCGCTCCCTTGGCTGAGAAGCACAACCGCCTCGGTCAAGGAAACAGAGAAGGCGGAGAGATTGTCGCCGCCTTCTTCCATGGAAATAACCAGAAGCATCAGCGCAATGTAGCAGCCAAGGGCACCGGCATAGACGACCATGGACAATGCCGCTACGGCAAGCCCTTTCAACCAATACTTCAGGTTCGCCATCATATCGACTTGGAAGCGAGCACCTCGCGCATGATTTCAGCGGTCTGCCCCGGAGTGCGTCCGACACGAATGCCCACGGCTTCGAGCGCTTCCTTCTTATCTTGCGCAGTTCCCTTGCCTCCGGAAACAATGGCACCAGCGTGGCCCATCTGCTTGCCTTCCGGCGCGGTGAAGCCTGCAATGTAGGCGACAACCGGCTTGGTCATATGCTCGGATGCCCACTTGGCCGCATCCTGTTCGGCACTACCGCCGATTTCACCGATCATCACGACAGCCTTGGTGGCATCATCGTTTTCGAACGCCTCAAGCGCCTCCTGCAACGTAGTGCCGACGATAGGGTCGCCGCCAGCACCCAAACATGCGGTAAAACCAATGTCAGACAACTCTCCCATCAGTTGATAGGTGAGCGTACCGGACTTAGACACCAAACCCAAAGGTCCACGGGAGACGATGCCGTCCGGAATAATGCCTAGATTGCAACCATTCACACCTTCCGTAGAAGGCAAGGTAAGCAGACCAGGGCAGTTCGGACCGACAATACGCACATCCTTGCGCAATGCGAGTTCAACAAAGTACGCGCTATCGGCAACAGGAATGCCTTCGGTGATGACAACAATCAGCTTGATGCCGGCTTCAATGGCTTCGACCACGGCATCCTTGGCGAAACGCGGCGGCACGAACACGACGCTCGCTTGGGCGCCGGTGACTTCCACGGCTTCGGCGCAATTGCCGAACACACGCAACGTAACATCCTCGCCGTCTTTGGCCGCGGGGAAATTGACTTCCTGGCCGGCCTTGCGGGCGTTGACGCCGCCGACGATATTGGTGCCGGCCTTCAGCATGCGGGCGGTATGGGTCATGCCCTGATGTCCGGTCATACCCTGCACGATGACAGGTGCGCCATCCTCAATGAAAAGCGTCATTTCAGCGAACCTCCTTGCCATTGGCCGCAAGACGCGCGGCCTGCTGTGCGGCTTCTTCCATGGTCTGTGCAACATGCAGATTGACACGATCGGCCTGAGCCAGAATATGTAGACCTTCTGCCGCCGCGTTGCCGTCGAAACGGACTACCAGAGGCTTGGAACTGCCAAGCTTGTCAAGGGCTTCCAGAATGCCCTTGGCAACTTGCTCGCAGGATGTGATGCCACCGTACACGTTGATCAATACCGATTCGACTTGCGGGTCGGACAGCACGATCTCCAAACTGCCGCACATCACTTCGGCGGACGCACCACCACCGATATCAAGGAAGTTTGCCGGTTTGACATTGGTGCCCTGATCTTCTCCAGCTCCGGAAACCGCGTCAAGTGAGCTCATCACCAAACCAGCACCGTTGCCAATGACACCGACGGAACCCTGAAGGTGCACATAGTGCAGACCATGCTCTCGCGCCTTCTGCTCAAACGGATCCACATGCACTGGGTCAGCGAAGCGCTTCCAGCCATCATGACGGAACGCAGCATTGTCATCTAAAGAAATCTTGGCGTCCAGGGCGCACAATGTCTTGGAAGACTCGTCATCCGGATCGCCGATCTTGGCAAGCGGATTGATTTCCACAAGCGTGGCGTCGTTCTCTTTGAAGCACTGCCACATCTTCAGCAGAATCTGTGCTGCCTGGTTGACGTCGGCATGATAGAAGCCAATGCTTTCCGCCATCTTGGTCGCAGCCTCGATATCGAAATCCTCCAGAGCGTCGATATGCAGACGCTTCACAGATTCCGGGTGTTCCTTGGCGATCTTCTCGACCTCGGTTCCACCATTCGCAGTAGCGAGCACGTCAAAATCGCGAGACGAACGATCCACGGAAATAGAGACATAATACTCGTGAAGAATGTTCTTTGCCTCGGCCACCAACACGCCGCTGACCTTGTGCTTGTGAATGGTCATCGGCAGGATGTCTTCGGATGCAAGAATGGCCTCATCACGATTCTTCGCCAGCTTGACGCCACCGGCCTGACCGCGGTGGCCAATCTTCACCTGAGCCTTAATCACGTTGGGGTAGCCAATCTGCTCGGCAGCCTCAGCCACTTCGTGAGAGTTCTGCGCGAACACTGCCTTAGGCGTTGGAATACCCTGCTCTTCAAGCAGTTCCCTAGCCTGGTACTCATAGAGATCCATGGATTCTTTTCCCTTGATGCTATTGGTTATTTACGAAGAATGTACTTAACTCACGCAGGCATGGTGATCAGTGAACTTGTCGGGCAGTCTCCCAGCGATGCCATGCCACCAATGCCGACAAGCTCCATGACGAAGCTGAAACCTGCCACCGTGCCGCCACACTTTTCGATCAACGAAGCAGCCGCACGCGCTGTTCCTCCAGTGGCAATCAGATCATCAACGACAAGCACACGAGATCCCTCATGCACGATATTCGTCTCGATTTCGACGGTGGCCTGCCCATATTCAAGGTCATAGCTTTCGCTAACGGTTTCCGGAGGAAGCTTGCCAGCCTTGCGCACTGCGATGAAGCCCTTGCCCAGGCGCGCTGCCAACGCAGGACCAAAAAGGAATCCGCGGGCTTCCAAACCTGCGATGATATCGAATTCATCGGCAGCGACCGGCAACGCGGCTTCGAGTGCGTCAAGTAGCAATCCGAAGGCACGCGCATCTGCCAGAACAGGCATGAAATCACGAAAAAGAATACCTTCCTTGGGGAATCCCGGAATGGTGCGAATCTTTGAAACAAGGTACTCGGCGTTTTCGTTTCCAATCTTGCTAAGACCGGAAACGGTAATATCCGACGATGCCATGACTGTATTGTCCTTCTTTTGTAGTGCTACGGCACTTTGCATTATAGGTTTCCGTCAGGAATAAAATCGGCGAAAACCTCAAAAATGAGATTTTCGCCGATGCCTTAATGAGCTTGTCAGCTGTTCTTCTGCTCGGTCTCAGTCTGTGCCGCTTCGATTTCGCCTTCAATCGGCTCCTGAGCAGCCTGATCTTCGTCTGTGGAATCGGTGGGAAGAGGATTACCGTTTTCATCGACCTCATCGTCGTGTACGTACGCAGGACGCACGTATTCGCGGCTGATGGCGTTGAAACCGAAACGAATCTGAGAGCCTTCGGAATCGATGACGATCTCCTCGTATTCGGTATCGACGGAAACAACCTTGCCGATCACACCACCAATGGTGATGACCTCAGTGCCCGGCTGCAGGTTGGCACGGAAATCCTGACGCTCGGCCTGCTGCTGCTTAGCCTTCTTGGACTGCCAGAACATCATGCCAAACATGACGACAATGATGACGATAAGAAAAATGTAATCCAAAGCACAACTCCTTGGGATGGACGCTCGAACAGGACTCTATGTCCAGAACACCGAGTCTAAGCTAGCTTGCTGACATCAACCTGAGATTCGTCAGAAGTCAAGCCGAGATGATCCCATGCCTTGCGCGTCGCCACACGCCCTTTCGGGGTGCGCATGAGGAATCCTTCTCGGACCAGATACGGCTCGCACACCGTTTCCACGGTCTCCGATTCCTCACCGACCATGGCCGACAGGTTATTCAGACCGACCGGACCGCCGTTGAAATTGGTGACAATGGCTTTCAATACCGCAATATCCAAACGATCCAAGCCCTCGGTATCAATCTGGTACAGTGCCAACGCCTCCTTGACATCGTCCGGATGCACAGTTTCTAAATCGTGCACAATGGCCCAATCCCTTACGCGGCGAAGCAATCGGTTGGCGATACGCGGCGTGCCCCTTGAACGCATGGCAAGCTGATGGGCCGCTCCCCCTTCGAGACTGATGCCCAGCACCGAAGAGGATCGTTCGATGAGCCTTTCAAGCTCCTCATGCGGATAAAAGTCAAGATGCGCGGTAAAACCAAAACGAGCCCTCAACGGTGATGGCAGCATGCCTTCGCGAGTGGTGGCGCCAATCACCGTGAATCTCGGCAAAGTAAGGGGAATGGAGGAAGCGCCCGGCCCTTTGCCCACCATCACATCAACACGGAAATCCTCCATGGCGATATACAGCAGCTCCTCGGCCGCTCGTGGAAGGCGGTGGATCTCGTCGATGAACAGCACCTCCCCTGCGTCAAGGAGCTTAGAATCGAGGCCAAATCACCAGCATGCTGGATAGCAGGTCCGGAAGTGACTCGAATCGGCACTCCAAGCTCGTTGGCTACAATCATGGCCAACGTGGTTTTTCCCAAGCCCGGAGGCCCCGCCAGCAGGATGTGGTCAGGGGGAACGTCACGTTTACGGGCAGCATCCAAAAACAGCTGCAATTGCGCCTTGAGTCTTGGCTGTCCAATAAAACCATCGAGGACGTGAGGACGCAGTTCCTCATCGCTTACCGGCTCGTTGCCGACAGGCGACGCGGAAACCATGCGAAGCGATTCCTCATTGGCACCGGTATTCGACTGTTCGAATGCGACGTCGTTCGTCATGATGATGCGTTTCACCTACCTCGGTCAAGAGAAGCCAATGCAAGTTTGAGCACGCGGGGCACATCATCGTCCCTCAATGGAACATTGATATGATTGCTCTCGCAGACTGTCTGCACGGCATGCAAGGCATCCTGCTGACGCCACCCTAGTGACATCAGACCTTCCACGACCTGTTCCGAACCGGCATCTTCCGCAGAACGAACCTCTTTGGAAGACCCCTCGATCTGACTGAGATCGATGGACCCCTTGAGTTCGAGAATAATCTTCTGTGCACCCTTCTTGCCTAGACCAGGCGCCTTCGCCAGCGCGGTGGCATCCCCGTCCGCCACAGCTTTCGCCAAACGTTCCGGAGGCAACGTCGAAAGCAAGGAAAGCGCGACTTTCGGACCAATTCCGCTGACCTTCTGTAATTGCAAAAACATGCGTTTCGAAGCAAGCGAGGAAAACCCATACAATGTAATCGCATCCTGCGAAACATTCAATGACGTGTATACCTTCACCGTCTGCCCAGCGTGCATGGACGCCAAATCCGCCGAAGGCATACGGGTCTCATATCCCACTCCCCCGACCTCAATAATCGCCGAAGCGGCGTCAATGAAATCGACCTGGCCATGCAACATGCCTATCATGCCGTCACCTCCCGCATACAACTATAGAACATCTGTTCGATAGTCTACATTCCCCTACGGACGCCGCGTTGTCGCGCCGCCTTCTGTGAGGCCAGAGCCCATTGACGCTGTGCATCGGTCAAGTGTTGTTCACGCTCTCCTCCCTGTAACGCGCCTGCGGGGCGAAGCGCATGACAAATCGCTATAGCCAACGCATCGGCGGCATCGGCGGGCTTAGGCAAGGTATTGAGCCCCAGAATACGGGCGACCATGCGTTCCATCTGAATCTTTTCGGCCTTGCCGTTGCCGGTAATCGCCATTTTTGATTCAGTGGCGTATGCAAGGCGACGGGAATGCCCCTCTGGGCCGCAGCCAGCATGGCCAGTCCGGCGGCCTGTGCAGTCCCCAGTACGGTGTTGCGATTCTCCTGTGCAAACACACGCTCGATGGACACCGTATCCGGTGCGAACCGTTCGATCTTTTCCACCAAACCGTTATAGATGGCTAACAGACGTAAGTCCTGCGACATTTTCGGATCGGAACGTACCACGTCCACATGAATAAAAGAAAGCCGGCGGTATGCGCCGGCTTCGATCACGCCGACCCCGCAGCGAGTCAGCCCGGGGTCGACGCCAAGAATAATCACGCTTGATTACTCCTCGTCAAGCTGAGCCATGACCTCGTCAGAGGCGGTCCAGTTGGAGTAGATGTTCTGCACGTCGTCCAGATCATCGAGGTTGTCGATCAGCTTGGACACCTTCTGGGCATCTTCGAGAGTCAATTCGACCTCGTTCTTCGGCATCATGACCAGATCAGCGGAATCATAATCGAATCCAGCGTCCTGAAGGGCCTTACGAACGTCGATCATCTCGGACGGACCGGTGACGACAGTGAACACGTCGCCGTCGTCCGTAACATCTTCAGCGCCAGCTTCTGCGGCCTTCTCAAACAGATCATCAAAATCGACGCCCTCGGCCGGAACGATGATCTGGCCCTTGCGCTCGAAGTTGAAGCTCACGGAACCGGAGGTAGCCAAAGAGCCATTGCCCTTGGTCAGGGTGGAACGCACTTCGGCGGCCGCACGGTTACGGTTATCGGTAAGGCATTCAATGATCAGACCGACGCCTGCGGGAGCGTAACCCTCATAGACGATATCTTCATAATTGGCACCGCCGGCTTCTTCACCAGAGCCACGCTTAACTGCGCGCTTGATGTTATCGGCAGGCATGGAAGCCTTCTTGGCCTTGTAGATGGCGTCGTACAGGGACGGATTGCCGTCAGGATCGCCACCACCCATACGTGCTGCGATCTCGATGTTCTTGATCAGCTTGGCGAACAGCTTGCCACGCTTTGCGTCGATGGCGGCCTTCTTGTGCTTGGTGGTCGCCCACTTGGAATGACCTGACATAATGCTCCTAGGCAGGTTGCGGATGTTTCAAACGAAACGATTCTAAAGCGGTTCTAAGACAAAGCGCCCGACATACGTATGTCAGGCGCGTCAACGGCCGTTTCATGCAGCCGGTTCACAACTGATACGTCTTATGACCGACGGCCATCTGGCAACGAGCCTCAAGAATGCGTTGGAATACGGTAATGAGTCCCAAAACCGCAAGCAATACCATGGCGATGGCCAGCCATAACCCTTGGTGCGTGAGCCCGGTAATCGCCATGCCCACCAGAATGATGACCAATCTGTCGGCACGCGTTGCAATGCCGTTTTTCACTTCGAAACCGACGGATTCGGCACGGGCGCGCGTATACGACGTCACGAACGACGTCATCATCGACACCATGCTGCGGCGATACCAATCCAACTAATGTAATCCGGGCTTGACCGGTTGATGTCATACCACCAATCGGCATGCAGGATGAAGAAGATGACCACTCCGGCAAGCAATGCCCAATCAGCGATACGATCCAATGTGGAATCCAAAAAAGCACCGAATTGGGTGCCTCCCGTGGTCAGCTTCGCAATCGAACCGTCCAGGGAATCGGCCAGCACCAGCAATGTCAGTACTACGGCTCCAGCGAAAAGCCATCCTGTGATACCAGTGACGAAGGCAACCACAATGGTTCCGATAGTGCCTATGACCGTCACCGTATTTGCGGTCAAACCAATGGATATCAACGCTTTGGCAAGCGGCTCTATGAGTTTTTTGAATGGTGCGCGAAGATGTTCTAGCACGCGGATTCCTGTTCCTAGAAAACGAAAAGGGCGCGCAAGCGTCAATATGATGCTCGTGCGCCCTTATATGACCCATAATCTTATAAGACCGAATGCACGCGAATCGGCTCAGTCTGCGATGGCGGCCTTGAAGTCGTCGACGTTGTTGACCTGAACACGCTTCTTGAGCACGGTCATGATCTGCGCCTTGGCTTCATCGACCGGCACTCCGTTGAGCTGGCTGCCATCACGGAAGCGGAAGCTCACCGCATTGTTGTTCATGTCTTCCTCGCCAACGATGAGGATGAACGGCACCTTCGATTTGGATGCGTTGCGGATCTTCTTGCCGAAACGATCGTCGGACATGTCGATTTCACAACGAACCGTTTCTTCTTCGAGGCTGGCGATGAACTGCTGCAGGTGTGGGGCGAATTCGTCGGCAACGGGCACGCCAAGCACCTGGACAGGAGCGAGCCACGCCGGGAAAGCACCGGCATAATGCTCCAGCAACACGGCGAAGAAACGCTCAATGGAGCCGAACAGTGCACGGTGAATCATCACCGGACGCTGGTGGGTGCCATCGGCAGCGATGTACTCCAAGCCGAAACGTTCCGGAAGGTTGAAGTCAAGCTGGATGGTGGACACCTGCCACGTACGGCCGATGGCATCGCGAGCCTGCACGGAGATCTTCGGACCATAGAACTGCGCCGCATGGATCGTCAACCAGTTCAAGTCCGGATTCCTTGGCGACTTCAGCCAACGTATTGGTGGCCTCTTCCCAGATTTCGTCGGAGCCGACGTACTTGTGCGGATCCTTGGTGGACAGCTCCAGATAGAAGTCGTCCAAACCAAAGTCCTTCAACAGACCAAGCACGAAGGTCAGCAGGTTCTTCAGCTCGTCCTTCATCTGCTCGCGGGTGCAGTAGATGTGGGAATCGTCTTGAGTCAAGCCGCGCACACGGGTCAGACCATGCACTTCGCCGGACTTTTCGTAGCGGTACACCGTGCCGAATTCAAACAGACGCAACGGCAACTCACGGTAGGAACGCTGACGGGATTTGAAGATCAGATTGTGCATCGGGCAGTTCATCGGCTTCAGGTAGTAGTCGAAGCCCTGCTTGACGACGTTGCCGTTCTCATCCTTTTCCTCGTCCAAACGCATTGCCGGATACATGCCATCCTTGTACCAATGCAGGTGGCCGGAAGTCTCATACAGACCGCCCTTGGTGATGTGCGGAGTCTGCACGAAGCTGTAGTGGTGCTTGCGATGCATTTCGCGGGAGTAATCCTCCATCGCGTTGATCACAGCGGCGCCCTTCGGATGGAACACAGCCAAGCCCGGACCGATCTCGTCCGGGAAGGAGAACAGATCCATTTCCGCGCCGAGCTTGCGGTGGTCACGCTTGGCGGCCTCCTCAAGGCGGGTTTGATATGCCTTGAGGTCCTCCTTAGTGGCGAAAGCCGCGCCATAGATGCGCTGCAGCATCGGATTGGCTTCGCTTCCGCGCCAGTATGCGGCTGCAGAACGCTCGATCTTGAACGCCTTGATATAGCGAGTGTTCGGCAGGTGCGGTCCGCGGCACAGATCCTTCCACACCACATTGCCGTCACGGTCGACGTTGTCGTAGAAGCTCAGTTCCTTGCCGCTGATTTCGGTGGCGGCTTCTGGATCGAGGTGGGCTTCCTTGTCTTTGATGAGTTCAATCTTGTACGGCTGATCGGACTCTTCTGCCAGAGCCTCCTCTTCGGTCACCACGCGGCGGCGGAAGGACTGGGAGGACTTGATAATGCGCTGCATGCGCTTTTCGATCTCTTTAAGATCGTCAGGAGTGAACGGAGTCTCGACATCGAAATCGTAATAGAAACCGTCTTTGATGACCGGGCCGACGCCGAGCTTGGCATCAGGACGGATCTCCTGCACGGCCTGTGCCATAACGTGGGTTGCGGAGTGACGCATGATGGCCAGGCCATCTTCGCTGTCCAATGCAATCGGTTCCACGACGTCGCCGTCGTGCAGTTCGGTATACAGGTCGCGGGGTTCGCCGTTAAGACGCACTGCGATGATATTCTTGTCTTCCGCGAAGAGCTGGACGCCAGTCTGATCTGCTGCCACCTCCTTCGCTTCGCCGTTGAGTGTAATGGAGATGGTCTGTTCAGCCATGAGTTGTCCTTTGCTATCGGGGTCCGCGGTACTAATGTGCAGGCCTGGACTGTATGTCAACGATGAACAAGATAGGGTTGAGTGCAGACATCGGCACGCTGAAAGAGTGAACAGCATGCTACAGCGCGATTATATTTTAACGGATCGTATTTGATGCTATTCGACGACATGCGCGTACGTGTATTGTGGCGCGCTTCGTGTCGACGTGATCTCCACCTTATCGGATGGCACGATCGACACGGTGGCTCCGTATTTCACTTTCAAACGTGAACCGACGCCTCCAGCGAGATTGACCGCGTTCTGCAGATTGTCGCTGTCTCCAATCGCCCTGATGATGAACGGCGCCTTGATATTCGTACCGTCGCAATCGAGACCGTCCGCCGTATCGCTGATGTATGTACTGGTAATCACGCGAATATCGTTGATTTCAATGACTTCCGCGCCGCTATTGCGTAGTTCCTCAAGTAGGGTGAATAAAATCGACGCGTCAATATCTCGCTTTGATCCTTTGGAAATACGGATGACCACGCCTTCGCCGGATACTGGTAAACGCCCGGAAAGAATGCCATTCGATTCAGCGTTCTGCCTGGCGATTTCCGCTGCCTTCTCGTTCTTGTCGGCGGTATCCTTCAGAGAGTCAAGCTGATTGGATAGTTCGCTTTTACGCTGTTCGAGCTTTTGCACCTGCGTACTCGTTTCGCTAATAAGCTTGGTCAGCTCGTCCTCGCTCATCGTCTCATATGTGGAGGTCGTGTTGTTCAGCTGGATAGCGTAGCTGAAGCCCAGCAACGCGCAAAGCACGGTTACGAGCACGCTTGAATACAGGCGCGCGCGAGTGGCCTTCGCATTCAGCGAAACCCTCTTCGGTTTGCGCCTGACCACAGGAAACGATCCGGTTTGGGTGCTGTCGTTGTTTTGGTCTTTGACGATCTGCTCGTGGATCTTGGAGAGTACATCCTTGTTGGCATCGTTGCGTCTGCTCATACGCCGTCATCCCTTGAAGATGAAACGTCGGATGGATGACACATTGGTGAAGATTCGAATGCCGAGCACGACGATGACCGCAGTCTGCAGCTGGGAACCGACGCCAAGCTGGTTGCCTAGGAAAACCAACAATGTTGCCGTAATAACATTCGAGAAGAAGGAAATCACGAAGACCTTATCGGAAAAGCTACGCTGAAAATAGGCTCGGGCGGCACCGAGCAGCGCATCGAGCGCCGCCAGCACCATAATCGGCAGATACGGCTGAAGCGCAATGGGAATGTCCGGCCGGACGAACACGCCAATGACCACGCCTATGATAAGTCCCAAGACCGCTGCCATTACTTGACCTTCCTTGCATATGTCACTTCGCCGGTCACCGCCGCTTCCAGCGTAATCGATTTGCTTCTGCTCACCTGCGGATAGATACCGGCTTCTTTGAAATCATCGTACAAACGTTTTTGCGTTTTCTTGCTCACCGCATTGGCAAGCGCACTGGAATTGCCGATCGCCTCGATGCGATAGGGGCTTTGCACGGAATTGACGCCGATAAGGATCGTCGTCCCTGCCGTTCGTATGGAAGTCTGCACACCGAGACGATACCCGTTAATGGCGATCGCCTCCGCACCGGACTGCCAAAGCAGCGAGACAAGCACCTGCAGATCGGAATCCGTGACCACACGGACTTGGCTGCCGTTTTCCCTTGGCAGTGACGAATCCGCGTTGTCTCCGCTCACCGATATTGGATTGGCGATGGTGAGCGTGATGCCTTCGCCTTGCACAGGAAGTACGCCATTGACCATTTCGTCATCCTGTATGGTCTGGTTCAGAGACCAGTTCGACACGGATTTCGATTCCTCCTCAACCCGGGCTCGCAGCGCGTTCACGTCTTTGGTGAGGGTTTCGACGTTTTTCGTTTGATCAGATAACTGACTTGACAGTTGCTTGCGTACTTCCTTACGTGGATCGGTACTCAGCTGTCGGACGAACACGCTTCCCGCCGTGCCTACGGCAATGCAGATAAGGAATACCAAAACCCGGGTGAACCAGACCGAAAACAATGACGGAGTTTTGGTGGCCAACCTCGAGTCCGTGTACATCACGTCCATCGGACGATTGGTCAAATCGTCAATAAGCCGCAATGAGTCATCATCCAGATTCCGCCTTCTGCGCGAAGTGGATGTCACGATATCAGGCTGCACATGATGCGAAGTCAGCCCGGCGAAGGACGCCGAGAAAACGGCGCGCCGCTTCGTAGGCGTATTCTCCGGAGACACCGGGAACGACGCACGTTCCGGAGCATCATGCATCATGTGAGTCAATCCTTATCGTTCTTCAGAAGCTGGATTCCCTGACGTATGTAAATATAGCCGGCAAGCCAGTACAATCCCACACCCCATATGCCGGTGGCGAGACCACACAAATGCAAAGTATCCGTAGCCGAATTAGACCAGATATCTGCGAAAATCAAGGCGACAATGGCAATCATCAGCATGGCGGTGCCTGCTTTTCCAACGAAATGCACCGGCAGCGGACCGTAATCACGCTGCGCCAAAACCAGTACAAGAATCGCCATGATCAAATCTCGCAATCCGACGACGATCAGCATCCACCATGGAATGATGTCAGCGACTCCAAGCGCGAGAATACTGCAGAAAATCAATAATCTGTCTGCAATAGGATCGAGGATCTGCCCGATTTTGCTCACCTGATTGAACGAGCGTGCAATCAGACCATCCAAGCCATCGGACACCGCCGACAGCGCAAGCACAATCAATGCAAGCACCATCTCATGGCGAGAGACCAATACCGAGATGAAGGGAATCGAAATGATTCGCAACAGGCTGATAAGGTTCGGAACCGTGAAATAGATATCCCGCGTTCCGGACTGTACTGTTTTTGATAATCAGTTTGCTCATACTTCGAGCAATATTACATTCTCGAGGCCTGCAAAGCGGTGACGATTATGCCACGAGCACCAACTTCATACAACTGGTCCATGAGTTGGTTGACCTTGCCTTCGGCACAACGACACGCACGGCCGCCCACTGCTTGTCATGAAGCGGGGAAACCGTCGGGCTTTCGAATCCAGCGTGATGTCCACAGCCGCGGAAACCTTCTCGACTGGAATATCGTAATCCATGAGCACGTAACGCTGAGCAGTGAGCACGCCCTGCAGACGACGGCTAAGAATCGTCAAACGATCATCATCTTCAGCAAGACGCGGGGAACGAATGAGCACAGCTTCAGAATGCAACAGCGGTTCCGCGAAAATACGCAGGCCGGCGTTACGGAGCGTGGTGCCCGTGGATACCACGTCGGCGATCAAATCAGCCACACCGAGTTGCACTGACGATTCGACGGCACCATCAAGGTGTACGGTTTCAGCGTTGATGCCATGCTCAGCCAGATAATCATGCACAAGCTTGTCGAAACTGGTGGCGACGCGCTTGCCTTCGATATCTTCGAGCTTGCTAATCGGAGAATCATTGGGGGCTGCAAAACGGAACGTTGAAGCGCCAAAGCCAAGCTCCATATGCTCCTTGGCATCCGTACCGGAGTTGAGCAGCAGATCATGACCGGTAATGCCGACGTCGATGGTGCCTCGGCCAACGTAGACAGCGATATCGAGCGGACGCAGGTAGAACAGCTCCACGTCATTGTCGGGATCCTCCACAACCAGCTGACGCGGATTGCTCCTCAGGCGATAGCGGCCTCGGCCAGCATGTTCCATGCAGGTTCGGACAGCATGCCCTTGTTGGGCACGGCGATTCTCAGCATTTTCCCTCCCAAAAAGGCCACGCCTCCTATGGCACGGCCAAAAACTCACAGATTCTTGTAGATGTCTTCGAGTGTGATGCCTCGGTCGATCATCATGACCTGCAGATGGTAGATGAGCTGGCTCATCTCTTCCGCAGTACGATCGGCGCCTTCGTACTCAGCTGCGATCCAGGTTTCGCCCGCCTCTTCGACAATCTTCTTGCCGATGAAATGCGTGCCCTTGCCCAGTTCGTCGACAGTCAACGAGCCAGCCTGCTTGGCTGCGGCCTTCTCGCTCAATTCAGCAAAGAGGGATTCAAAAGTCTTCATTATTCGTATCTATCCTCGAAATATTGGTAGGTTCAGCCTTGAATGCGGCTTCAGCCTTCTCACGGATGGAATCAATGGCTTCCGCAGGATCCTCGGCACCATACACGGCGGAACCTGCGACCAGTACGTCGGCACCGGCCTCGGCTACAATGTGCGCGGTCTTCGGGCTGACACCGCCATCGACCTGAATCTTGGTGGCGAGGCCGCGACGGGTAATCTCGTCACGCAGACGACGTACCTTGCCATCTGGTTGTCAAGGAACTTCTGGCCACCGAAGCCGGGCTCGACGGTCATGATAAGAATCATGTCGAATTCGTCGAGAATATCGAAAATCGGCTCGACAGGTTCGGCCGGACGCACCGCGAAGCAAGCCTTGCAACCCATCTCGCGCAGCTGGCGCGCCAGACGCACCGGAGCGTGGGTTGCCCCCATGTGGAAGCTTACGGATGCAGCGCCCAACTTGGCATATTCGGGTGCCCAACGATCCGGGTCCTCGATCATCAGATGCACGTCGACCGGAAGATCGGTGACTTCGCAGATACGAGCCACAATCGGCTCGCCCAAGGTCAGATTCGGAACGAATGATGATCCATCACGTCGACGTGAACGAGATCTGCATTGGAGATGGCCTTGAGGTCGCGCTCAAGGTTGCAGAAATCAGCGGACAGGATGCTTGGTGCGATTTGAATAGTCATGGCTCTTATTCTATGAAAGGTAATCGACTTGCTGTTATTTGATGCCGGGCTGCTTGTCGGTATTCGAGACAGTTTCGGCATCGTTGGTTTTGATTTCATCAACCGTTTGCTCGGGGAAAGACACCACGGAATCCGAAGAATCCTCCGATTCACCGTTTTCAAGACGCTGCTCGATTTCGGTGACGGTACGAAGCTTCTCCGCCAACAGGTCAGTGTCTTTGCCCATTTGCTGCACGACGATGAATGACACCGCGCCGAGCACGAACACCGCCATGGAGACCCACACATTGATGCGCACGCCCAAGAATTCGTGCGCATAATCGATACGCAGGGATTCAATCCAAGTGCGTCCCAGGGTGTACCACATGATGTACACGGCAAACAGGAACCTGCCTTGAGTTTCTTCATGGCTTTGGAACCGATGTATACGATAATCGCGGCGCCGATGAGGTTCCAGATCATCTCGTACAAGAACGTCGGATGGAACAGCGTGCCACTCGGGCATGTGGCTCCGTCATAGCACTGTTCGCTATGCCCGATGGCAGTGCCTTCCATGTTGAGTTTCAAACCCCATGGAAGCGTTGTCGGAGCGCCATACAGTTCCTGGTTGAACCAGTTGCCCAAACGCCCAACAGCCTGCGCTACCAACAGGCCCGGAGCGATGGCGTCAGCCAGCAAGGCCATTGGATAGTGCTTATGACGGCACCATGCCCATGCGGCCAGCGCTCCGAACAGCACGCCGCCCCAGATGCCAAGTCCGCCATTCCAAATGCGGAACATTTCCGCCCAGTCGCCATCCGGTCCGAAGAAACGTTCAGGCGTGGTGATGATGTGATAAAGTCGTGCGCCGATAATGCCCGCAGGCACGCTGACCAGAGTGATATCAAGCACTTGGTCGAAATTGCCACCCAACTTTTTCCAACGTGTGGTGGTTATCCATACTGCAAGGACGATTCCCATCAAAATGCACAACGCATAGATATGAATCGTTACTGGACCGATGGAAAACTGCGAAATCGTTGGCGATGGAATGTATGCAAGTGTCATGGTTTCCTGATGGTAGTCCACGCATCCGATATGGTGCGTGGACCACCGAAATCGTCAGAATGGTTTACTTTGCGACACGCGCGTTATGGACGCCGTCCGCAAGCTCTTCGGCTTTGGCGGCCAACGCCTTGAGACCCGTGGCCTCATCGACTGCGTTTTTCCCGGATTCGTCAAGCATGGTGTGCACCAATGCGGATCCGACGATGACGCCATCAGCGTATGAGCGACTCGCGCGCCTTGTTCGGCGGTGGAAACGCCGATGCCAACGCAGACGTTCTTCGCGCCGGCATTGCGCGTGCGTGCCACCAACTCTTCCGGAGAAGCATCGATGGTGGAGCGTTCGCCAGTGACGCCCATACGGGCTGCCGCATAGACGAAGCCGCGAGCGTTGCCTGCCACGACCTTCAAACGGCTGTCGGTGGAGTCCGGGGACACGAGGAAGATTCGGTCAAGTCCATGACGGTCCGAAGCTTCGATCCATTCACCTGCCTCGTCTGGAATGAGATCCGGAGTAATCAGGCCGGCGCCACCGGCATTTTCAAAATTGCGTGCGAAACGTTCCACGCCGTAATGGTAGATGAGGTTCCAATAGCTCATCACCAGAGGGACTCCCCCGGCATTGGCCACGGTTTCGACGGCTTTGAACACGTTCGCGATTTTCTCGCCGTTGTCAATGGCGATCTGCGAAGCCGCTTGGATGACCGGACCATCCATAACCGGATCGGAATACGGCAGACCAATCTCGACGGCATCGACGCCATGCTCAACCATGGTGCGGAATGCTTTCAACGAATAGTCAGAATCAGGGAATCCATATGGAAGATAACCGATGAATGCAGGCTTGTTCGCCGCTTTGAATTCATCGAACATGGCTTCCGTCGGACTCGGCTTATGGCTGATGCCGAGAGGCTGCCCGGACGGCGTGGTTACTGTTGCGTTCGTCATAATGGATACTCCTTCTTTCACTCGCCGTCCGCGTTATTGCCCTGGGCTCCATTGGCTTCGAGCGCTTTGGCTTGCTCGTCGGTCAGATAACCGAACCATTTGCCGGCAGTGTTCATATCCTTGTCCCCACGACCGGAAATGTTGATGATCATGACCGGATGCTCATATCCCTTGGCCTTGAGATCCTCAGCCGCCTTGTATGCGCCTGCAACGGCATGGGAACTTTCGATCGCCGGAATAATGCCTTCGGTCTCGCAGAGATCCTTGAAAGCGCTCATGGCTTCCTCATCGGTCGCCCAAGAATAATTGACACGTCCGATTTCCTTGAGCCATGCGTGCTCCGGGCCCACAGAGGCGTAGTCCAAACCAGCGGAGATGGAATACGTATCGAGGGTCTGGCCTTCGGAATTCTCAAGAAGATAGCTCTTGGCACCTTGGAACATACCCAGTTCACCGGTTCCCGGTGCGAAGCGAATGGCATGGCGTCCGGATTCCGGACCATTGCCGCCTGCCTCATAGCCGTACAGGTTCACGCGTTCGTCATCAAGGAACGCATTCATGATGCCGATGGCATTGGAACCGCCACCGACGCATGCACAAACCGCATCCGGGTGATCGATACCATACCAATCCTGAAGCTGCTGCTTAGCTTCCTCGCCGATGATCTTCTGGAAATCGCGCACCATAGCCGGGAATGGATGCGGACCGGCAACAGTGCCCAGCAGGTAGTGAGTGTCTTTTACATTGGTAACCCAGTCACGAAGAGCCTCGTTGATGGCGTCCTTAAGGATGTGATCGCCCAAGGTGACTTCCACGACTTCCGCACCAAGCATGCGCATACGTGCAACGTTCAGGGCCTGACGACGCGCATCGATTTGGCCCATGTAGATACGGCACTTCAGTCCAAGCATGGCGCACACCGTAGCGGTGGCGACACCGTGCTGACCTGCACCGGTTTCAGCAATGACCCGAGTCTTGCCCATGCGCTTGACCAGCAGGGCCTGACCGAGTGCATTGTTGATCTTGTGCGCGCCAGTGTGGTTCAAATCCTCACGCTTGAGGAACACGCGGGCGTCAAGACCAGTCTTTTCCCTCAGACGCTCGGCAAAGCGCGGCGCATCGGTCAACGGTGACGGACGACCGACATACTGCTGGTTCAATCGAGCCAGTTCCTTATGAAATTCCGGATCAGCCTTGGCTTCCTCGTAGACACGTTCAAGCTCGTCAAGCGCTGTAATCAGCGCTTCCGGCACATAGCGTCCACCGAACTGACCGAAATACGGTCCTTCATGACTTGCCAACGGGGTTTGTTCGGATGCTTTCACTCTTGCTCCTGCCTTTACTAGTCGCTCCACAGCCTGTTCATGGTTGGATGCGGTTGCGACACCTTCGCCAACCAGCACCGCGTCGGCTCCGGCGCGGGCATAATCCTCAAGTTCCACCGATCCGAACACTCCAGATTCCGCTACGCGGATCACATCGTCCGGCAAATCGGCGGCAAGCTCGTTGTATTTGTTCACATCGACCTTGAGATCCTTGAGATTTCGTGCATTGATGCCGATGACTCGCGCTCCGGCATTGATCGCGCGCTGAATCTCCTCGCGAGTGTGCGTTTCGACCAGCACCGTCATATTGAGGCTATGCGCCAGTTCAAGCAAAGACTTGAGCTTGTCGTCATCCAACGCGGCAACAATCAGCAGCACCAAATCGGCGCCATGCGCCCGTGCCTCCCAAATCTGGTATTCCGTGACAATGAAATCCTTGCGCAACACTGGAATTTTCACGGCTGCACGGACCTTATCGAAATCGTCAAGCGATCCAAGGAATCGACGACCTTCGGTCAGCACGGAAATCGCGCTGGCACCTCCTTTTTCGTATTCCCTGGCCAATGCGGCAGGATCAGGAATGTCGCTCAGGTGGCCTTTCGATGGCGAAGCCCTTTTAATCTCCGCGATCACCGGAATGCCATCCGCTTTTTTCAGCCACTGTCGCGCATCAATAGGGGCCGGCGCTTCGAATGTCTGACGCTTCACCTCATCAAGGGAAATGTTCTGTTCACGTGCTCGTTGGTCTTCGACAGCTCCCGCCACCAGTTCATCGAGTACAGACATGGTGTTCCTTTCAGCATTTTACTCGATTGGTTAGCTTGATTTGACTCACAACTGGCGAAGCTGCGAGGCGATCTGCACCGCTTCGACGCTGGCCTCGGCCTTGTTGCGAGTCTCCTGCCACTCACTGGCCGGCACGGAATCAAGTACGATTCCGGCTCCGGCCTGCACGCTCGCTTCATGGTCGCGGATGAATGCCGTTCGAATGGCGATTGCCATATCGAGGTTGCCTGAAAAATCGAAATAGCCGACAGTGCCGCCATAAATGCCACGATCTGCGGGCTCAAGCTCGTCGATGATTTCAATGGCACGTGGTTTTGGCGCACCGGAAAGCGTTCCGGCTGGGAATGCGACGTGAACACATCGAACGACGTCATGTCGGGGTTAACTCGCCCGGTAACGGTCGAACAGATGTGCATAATGTGGCTGAATCGTTTGATATCCATCAAGGATACGACTTCCACGCTTTCCGGAAGACATACACGGCTCAGATCATTGCGGGAAAGATCAACGAGCATGATGTGTTCGCTACGTTCTTTTGGATCGGCAAGCAGATCCTTGGCAAGTTGCTCGTCTTCCTCAATAGTGGTGCCACGAGGCCTCGAACCGGCAATCGGGAAGGTCATGGCATGGCCATTGTCCACTTTGATCAGCGTTTCCGGGCTGGATCCAATAACGTTGAAGTCACGCCCCTGCGCATCGGTCAACGACATGAAATACATGTATGGGCTGGGGTTCAACGTACGAAGCACGCGGTACACGTCGAATGGATCGGCTGGCGAATCAATGTCAAGACGCTGGGAAATGACCACCTGGAACACGTCACCATCGATGATGTGCTGCTTGGCGATTTCAACGGAACGCTCATAATCGCTCTTCTCCGTACGGAAACGAAGCTCGGGCTGGCTAATGGTCTCATCCAACACATTGACGCGAGCTTCACCTTCGACAGGCGTGGCGGCCTTACGCTGCATATCATCCAATCGCGCCACCGCCTCGTCGTATGCCGCATCGGCACGGGTGGATCGATCGTCTACGTTCACCGCATTGGCGATCATCCATACCGATCCGGACACATGGTCGACCACAGCAATATCCGTGGCCAATGCCAGAACTGTTTCCGGCTGCCCGGTCTCGTTCGGCGCCTCGGCACGCAAGGTCGGTTCCCAATGGCGAATCGCATCCCAACCGACGGTACCGACCAGACCACTGGTCAGGTTCGGCAGTCCTTCGACATGCGGCGCTTTCAGTGTTTTCAGCGCAGCATGCGCGACTTCCATCACATCGCCTTCGGTAGGCACGCCTGCGGGAACCTGACCCAACCAATCGGCCTTGCCGTTGTTGGAACGCAACTGGGCCATGGAATTCACACCGATGAAGCTGTATCTGTTCCACGTGCCGCCGAATTCCGCGGATTCAAGAATGAATGTGCCGGAACGTCCTGCAGCAAGGCGTTCATAGAATCCGACAGGAGTCAACGAATCAGCCAGAAGTCGGCGCACAATCGGAATCACACGATATCCCTGATCAGCCAATTCGTGGAATTGTTCGCGACTCGGCCAGGTGGCGCCCCACTTGAGTGCTTGTACGCTGCATTCACTCATCGCTGGCCCTCCTGTTCCTTGGTACGGTATCCTACGACCACGGGCAGTTGCCCGCCTTCTTCGAAGCAGGATCGTTTGCCGGTATGGCAGGCCGCTCCCACTTGATCGACTTCAACCAGAATGGCATCCCCATCGCAATCCAGTGCGAAGGACTTCACATACTGGGCATGTCCGGAAGTGTCTCCCTTGCGCCAGTACTCCTGCCTGGACCTCGACCAGAACGTGACGCGACCAGTCATCAGGGTGCGTCGTATGGCTTCGTCGTTCATGTAGCCGACCATCAGCACTTCTTTGGTGTCGAATTGCTGGATGACGGCTGCCACCAGTCCTTTATCGTCCCTCTTGAGACGTTCTGCGATTCGTGGGTCAAGAATAGTGCTGTTGTCGTATGCTTCGTTGGTCATGATGGTGTTATTGATTTGTTTCTTCGATTATTGATTACGTTATTCGCCTGTTTTGCGGTTTTCGGCTTTCATCGCACGGTATAGCCGGCGGCCTTGATGGCATCCTTGACTTCGCCGATGGTGACTTTGCCGTAATGGAAGATCGACGCGGCCAACACGGCATCCGCTCCGGCTTCGATCGCCGGGGGGAAATCGGCAGCCTTGCCCGCACCTCCGGAAGCGATGATCGGAATCTTCACTTCCTTACGCACGGCTTTAATCATTTCCAAGTCAAAACCCTGTTGGGTACCATCCGCGTCCATGGAATTCAGCAGGATCTCCCCCGCGCCCAACTCCTGAGCACGCTTGACCCACCAGATAGCGTCAATGCCGGTGGATTTGCGGCCTCCCATGGTGGTTACTTCAAAGCCCGACTGAGTGTGTCGCTCGCCCTGCTCACGGCGTGCATCGACGGATAATACGAGCACTTGGTTGCCGAATCGTTCTGCGACACGGCCAATCAGCGTCGGATCATTGATGGCCGCAGTGTTGACTCCTACCTTGTCAGCTCCGCAACGCAGCAGAGAATCCACATCTTCAGGGCACGTACGCCTCCACCCACGGTCAATGGGATGAAAATCTGTTTGGCAGTTCGACTCACCACATCGACCATGGTCTGCCGATGCGAGCTCGAAGCGGTCACATCGAGGAAAGTCAGTTCGTCGGCACCCTGACGGTAGTATTCCGCGGCAAGTTCAACCGGATCGCCGGCATCGCGAAGATTCTCGAAATGCACGCCCTTGACTACTCGTCCCGCATCAACATCAAGACATGGAATGACTCGGACTGCCAGTGACATGCTGTTTTACTCCTTCGCGCATAATCATGTGTGCAACGAATGCAAGAGTAACCGTTTTACGTTACGCATGTTCGTCGGAAGTCCGAGTAGCGGACAGAACAAGCATCTTTCCTTGAAATCTAATCTTGTTCCTTAGCTGCGAGCTGCCCGCATGCACCATCGATATCCTGCCCGCGTGTGTCTCGCAACGTCGCAGTAATGCCTGCTTTATGAAGGATATCAAGGAACTGCTGTTCATCCTCAGGCTTCGAAGCGGTCCATTTCGATCCTTCGATGGGATTGAGCGGGATCGGATTGACATGAGCCCAATTGTCACCGTAATGGTTCAATCGCTTAGCAAGTAATTTGGCATGCTCGGCTTGATCATTGATACCGCGCATCAGAGCATATTCGATGCTTACGCGACGTTTCGAAGCCAAGTAATAGTCATGTGCCGCATCAAGCACCTGCGTAGTATTGAAACGCTTGTTCATTGGAACGAGCTCGTCTCGCAACTCATCGCTCGGAGCGTGCAAGGACACGGCCAAACGCACCGGAATGCCTTCTGCCGTGAGTTTCTTGATACCTGGTACCACACCGACCGTGGAGACGGTGATGTTGCGTGCCGAAATGCCGAAACCTTCAGGTGGCATGGCGCTGATTTGGCGTACAGCGCTCAATACGGACTTGTAATTGCCCATAGGTTCGCCCATGCCCATGAACACGATGTTGCTCAGGCGCCCGAGACCACCAGCGACTTCGCCGTCGTGCATGGCTTTCGCGGCCACACGAACCTGTTCCAGAATCTCGCCTGCCGACATGTTTCTCGTCAGACCCAATTGACCTGTGGCACAGAACGGGCAGCCCATTCCACAGCCTACCTGGCTGGAAATGCATAAGGTGGTGCGGGTGGGATACCGCATGAGCACGGACTCAATAAGAGAACCGTCGAACAGACGCCATAGCGTTTTGATAGTAGTGCCCTCATCGGCACTTGACGGGTCACTTCGGTAATGAGCGTTGGGAAAAACGCCTCTGCGGCTTCGGCTCGTTTCGCTGCAGGAAAGTCAGAGAACTCTTCGGCAGCGACGTCGAAATGCCCATAGTAATGATTGGCAAGCTGCTTGACTCTGAATTTCGGAAGTCCAAGATCCTTGGCTTTCGCGATACGTTCGTCTTCAGTCATATCAGCAAAATGCAGCGGCGGCTTGCCTCGACGCGCATGATCTTTGGAAAGCACGTCGCGGAAGGCACCGGTAGTGCCTCCTGGAGTAATACCGGTTTCCGGCAAATCCTTCGTGGAATTCACGGAGTCGCTCATGCTTGTGTTTGCCTTTCTCACATTCCAGTTGCCCACAGCAGCACGCACACGAACGGCGCGCACAGCAGAATGGAATCCACACGATCCATCACGCCACCGTGTCCCTTAAGCAGGTGTCCCATGTCCTTGATGCCGATATCTCGCTTCAACATGGATGCGCACAAATCGCCAAACGTTCCGGCGATGCCGATCATGAAACCGGCCACGACAGGGACCCACCAGCGGGAAATCCACACATCCGACCCGTACGTGCAGAACATCACGGCAAAAGATCCGATCATGGAGAACAGAATGGAACCTGCAAGACCCTCCCACGATTTCTTCGGCGAAATGCGGGGGCTTAGCTTGTGCTTGCCCAGCCATGCCCCGGCGAACAAACCACCGGTATCGCTCAACGCGGGCATGAATACCATCATAATAGCATGCGCGACGGGATGATCATTGAATGTCAACGGCATGATGAGGCAGGAAGCCAGAAGCGGAATGTACAGCACGGTGAACATGGAGACCGCGACATGGCTCAGCCTGCTATGGCTTACCTCTCCCTGCTCATGGTTGAAGGAGGATTCAATCTTGCGCCTGCATCGGTGTGGGAAAGCTTATCCGCCACGGCCAGAGAGATGCGGCTGCCGAACGTCACTTTAGCGCTGGCGGCGATCGCTACGACCACCAAAGACACCAGCACGCATACCGTCATGGCGACGATATGACGTTCGCTGTAATAGGTGGACAGCAACGTCGCCGCCGAACATACCCACAACACCGCCACGGGAATATGAAGTCCCGCAGTGGCGAAATCGACGCGCAGCTCCCAAAGGGCAAGCACCATGAACAGCACAACCAGATAGACGAACAAGTCAATGCTGATCAGCAGACACGCCAAGATGAGGATGACGAGCACCGCCCCTGTGGCGATGGCCTGCGGCATATTACGCCCCGTCTTCTTGTTGATGGCGTTGATGGCCTCTTCGGTTTCTTTTTCGAGCTGTTCCTGATGTTCCATCATGTTCCCTGTCTGGCTGTGCGTCGATTCTTTTCAGGAGATGAAGGTCTCTCAGACCTCCATGATCTCCTTCTGCTTGGCTTCGAGCAGGGTATCAAGTTCATCAGTGGTCTGCTTGGTGATCTTGTCGAGCTCCTTGAGCAGACGATCGCCCTCGTCCTCACCCATCTCGCCGTCCTTGATGGCCTTGTCAAGGGATTCCTTGGCCTTGCGTCGGATGTTGCGCACTGCGACCTTGCCATCTTCCGCCTTGCCCTTGGCGAGTTTGACATATTCCTTGCGACGTTCCTCGGTCAGCTCCGGCATGGTCAGGCGAATGACGTTGCCGTCGCGACGCGGGCTGGCGCCCAGATCGGAATCACGCAACGCCTTCTCGACGGCATTGGCCTGGGACGCGTCAAACGGAGTGACGGACAGGGTACGCGGTTCCGGCACGCCGATGGTGGCGACGGCCTTCAGCGGGGTCGGAGCTCCATAATAATCAACGGTGATACCGTTGAGCAGCGCCGGATTCGCGCGGCCGGTACGAATGCCGGAGAAGTTCTCCTTGGTGGATTCCACGGACTTGGCCATCTGTGCCTTGGCCTGTTCGACAATAGTTGCCATTTGTACTCCTTGTTGTTGGTTGTTTGATCGATATTCGACGTTGAATGTCGTTATTCAGCGAGTGTGGACTCCGCGGTGGAAACCATAGTTCCGATTTCCTCACCGAGAAGGGCGCGGGTCACATTGCCATTGCCTTCGAGCCCGAAAACACGGATGCGCTGCTTGTTGTCGCGGGCCATGGAAAGCGCGGATGCATCCATAACGGCGAGATTGTCGACGAGGGCACGATTATAGCTCAATGTGGCGAAACGCTTGGCGTTCTCGTCCTTACGAGGATCGGCGGTATAAACGCCGTCCACGCCGTTCTTGCCCATCAGCACCTCATCGCAATGGATTTCCAAAGAACGCTGAATGGACACAGTGTCAGTGGAGAAATACGGCATACCGGCACCAGCGCCGAAAATCACGACACGGCCCTTCTCCAGATGACGAATGGCCTTGAGCGGAATGTACGGCTCGGCGACCTGACCCATGGTGATGGCGGTCTGCACGCGCGTGGCCTGTCCCTCCTGCTCCAAGAAGTCCTGCAGAGCGAGGCAATTCATCACCGTGCCCAGCATGCCCATATAATCGCCGCGGGAGCGGTCGATTCCAGCCTGTTGAAGTTCCGCGCCGCGGAAGAAGTTGCCGCCTCCGACGACGATGGCGACCTGAACGCCCTGCTGCACCGCGGGAACGATTTCCTCAGCGATACGGCGGATGACGGACGTGTCAATGCCGACTTTGCCGCCGCCAAACGCCTCTCCGGATAGTTTGAGCAGCACTCTGCGTGGATTATCACCAGTGTTTTCGCCAGTCATGAAAAGCCTTTCTTGCCCGAGAACTCACGAAATTTACCGCTCTCAAGAGTATCGGCAAACACAGACACCACACCGCAACGACACAGCGTCGAGAAGAAAACAAAGTTGGCCATCACCCTGTGGATGATGGCAACCTCATGGAATCTCTAGCGTCTAACGCACGGATTCACCATTGAAGCCGAATTCACTCAGCCTCGCCCTTGCCGACCTCGACACGAGCGAAAGCCACGGCTGCGCCGCCGACTTCCTTGAACAGGTCGCCAACGGTCTTGGACGGATCCTTGACATAGGACTGCTCGAGCAGGACGTTCTCCTTGTAGAAGGCATTGAGACGGCCTTCCACGATCTTCGGAACGATCTTCTCCGGCTTGCCTTCGGCCAAGGACTTCTCGGTGGCCACGCGGCGCTCGGACTCGACCACATCGGCCGGAACGTCCTCGCGGGTCAGCCACTGGGCACCCATTGCGGAAATCTGCAGAGCGGCTTCGTGAGCCACAGCAGCGCCGGCTCATCGGTGGCGATCATGGCCACGATGCTCGGCGGCATCTCAGCGGACTTCTTGTGGGCGTAGATCTCAACGTGTGGACCCTCGACCTTGGCGAACTGGCCGACCTTGACGTGCTCACCGAACAGAGCGGCCGCCTCTTCGACGGCTTCCTTCACGGTGGCTTCGCCGGAAGCGGCTGCCAGCACTTCGTCCACAGAAGCAGCCTCGGCTTTGACGGCGTCTTCGAGCACGCTGTCAGCGAACTCCACGAACTTCGGAGTCTTGGCCACGAAGTCGGTCTCGGAATTCAGTTCGACGGCGTAACCGGTCTGGCCATTGGCGGATTCCACGACCTGGGAGGCGATGGTGCCTTCCTGAGCCTTGCGACCTTCGCGCTTGCCAGCGGCCTGGATGCCTTGGCGCGGATGATTTCCTTGGCGCGAGCCACGTCACCCTCAGCCTCGGTCAGAGCCTTCTTAACGTCCATCATGCCGGCGCCAGTTTCCTCGCGCACCTGCTTGATCAGAGCTGCAGTGATTGCTGCCATTGATTTGTCTCCTCTGAAAAATAGTGATGCCCCATATGATGGGAGGCACAACACCTCCCATCATAGTGGATATTTTCACTCAGCCTTGGCTTCGCCTTCAGCTTCGGCTTCGGCTTCAGCCGGTGCATCGGCGGCCGGAGCGCCCTCAGTGAGGAGCTCCTTCTCCCAAGCGGCCATCGGCTGCTCGGTCTCGCCCTCAGCCTTAGCGGCCTTGCCGGAACGCTCCAGCAGGCCTTCGGCACTGCGTCAGCCATGAGGCTGGTCAGCAGTTCGATGCCGCGGATGGCGTCATCGTTGGCTGCGATCGGGTACTCGACGGACTCCGGATCAGCGTTGGTGTCGACGATGGCAACGACCGGAATGCCCAGCTTGTGAGCTTCCTCAACGGCCAAAGCTTCCTTGTTAACGTCAACCACGAACATGGCGGACGGAGTACGGTTCATGTTGCGGATACCGCCCAGCTGCTTAGCCAGCTTGTCCTTCTCGCGCTCGAGAAGCAGCAGTTCCTTCTTGGTCAGACCGGAACCACGCACGTCGGTGAAGTCCATCTCTTCGAGTTCCTTGAGACGGGAGACGCGCTTGGACACGGTCTGGAAGTTGGTCAGCATACCGCCGAGCCAACGCTCGGAAACGTACGGCATGTTCACGCGGACAGCCTGATTGGAAACGGCTTCCTGAGCCTGCTTCTTGGTGCCGACGAACAGCACGGTGCCGTTGTGAGCGACGGTAGCTTGATGAAGTCGTAGGCCTTGTCGATCATGTCGAGCGACTTGAACAGGTTGATGATGTGGATGCCGTTGCGCTGGGTGAGGATGAACTGCTTCATCTTCGGATTCCAACGACGGGTCTGGTGGCCGAAGTGCAGGCCTGCCTTCAGCATGTCGCTCATATTGATCTGAGCCATGGTATTACTACCTCTTTCTGTCGGTTCTTGCCTGGTCATGCGTTCCTGCGTGCAGCCAAAGCCTTGCGGCGTCGGCCGACCGACACAGGTCGTCGCGAACATGACGCGAATTGGTTGTATGCCGGTTGACAATATTGGGTGGCTCAGGACTTTCACGACAAAGCCCTTCGCCGGATGGCACACAAGGCATAAAATACCATGGGGTCACGTCTTTTCGCAAAGACGTGACCCCAAGTCGTCATATCGGTGAGATGCGAACAATCACTTGTGGTGATTGCGCATGTAGCGCATCGCCTCTCGGCGTTCCTCTTTCTCCAAACGATCAAGATAGACATGACCGTTCAAGTGATCGGTTTCATGCTGCAACATGCGGCCCATAATGCCACGACCTTCCAGCACGACCGTCTTGCCTTCCAAATCGATGCCACGCACACGAGCGTAATCAGCGCGACGGGTCTTGTACCACAATCCCGGCACAGACAGGCATCCCTCATCTCCGTATTGTTCACCGCTGGTCTCTTCGAGGACAGGGTTGAGCACATACCCGATCTTGCCGTTGATGTTATAGGAAAATGCCCTCAGATTCACGCCAATCTGATTAGCTGACAAGCCAGCCCTTCCTGGATCGTCAACGGTATCAAGCAGATCCTGTACCAGATGACGCACGGCCGGCGTAATTTCCTTGATAGGATCACAGGGGGTACGTAGCACCGGATCAGGTACGACTCGAATCTCACGAATTGCCAAGATTATCGCTCCTCGTTCATGGTTGTTTCCTCAGTTTCCGATGAGTCTTCCGGCGTTTGGAACTCGCCGGCGTCTTCGGTCTGCTTCTTAATTTTCTCCTGCATGGTATCAAATGCCTGCCGAACCTTCGGACTTACGGATTCGGAAGCCTGACGCATGGATTCGGAAGCCTGCTTGACCGTTTCGGTGGTTCGGTCAAGAATCTGCACCGTCTTTGGCAGCGGTTTGTTGGATGGCTTCGGCGCATACAGCACATTGTCGATGACATTTTCGTACCGCTTAAGCACCTTCGGCCTGACAACTTTCAGGCTCGCCGTCAGAGTGCCCTTCTCCTGGCTGAACTCCTCGTCGAGGATTTCGAACTTGCGAACGGATTCAGCACGAGAGACATTCGCATTCGCCTTTTCGACATACTGCTGAATGAATGCGCGCACGGCATCGTTCTTCGCGATCTGCTCCATGGGCATGTTGCTATCAAGTCCCTGCTGTGCAAGCCAGGAACGAACCATCTCCTGATCAAGCTCAATCAAAGCTCCGATGAACGGCTTGCCATCACCGACCACCACACCATGCGACACGATCGGGCAAGTGTTGATGACATCTTCCATAGGTGCCGGACTGACGTTCTTACCGCCGGCCGTAATGATGATATCCTTCTTGCGACCCGTAATGTACACGAATCCGTCGTCGTCGATGGTTCCCAAATCGCCGGTCTTCAGCCAGCCATCAGCCATCTTGACATCGGCTGTCAGCTCCGGCTTCTTGTAGTAGCCAAGGAACACGTTGGGGCCCATCACCTGCAGTTCGCCGTCGTCATCGGTGCGCACGCCCATGCCCGGCCCGGGCTTGCCTACGGAACCGACGCGGTTGGCGTCCTGCCAGTTGACAATCATGGGAGCGGCGGTTTCCGTCATGCCATAGCCCTGAATGAAGGTAATGCCATCCATACCGTTGAAGAAATGGGCGAGATCGACGTTCAAAGGAGCGCCGCCACAAGCCAGATATCTCATGTTCGGACCCAAAGCAGAACGAATGGATTTGCCTACGACAGACATAAAGAACGAATGTTCGGCACGAGCCACAATGGAATGGCGTCCGGTTTCCTGCTCGTCCTTCGACCATTGCACAAAATGATCGAAAGCCTTGGCGAACACTCTTCCACGAATACCCGCTCCGGCCTTTTGCGAAGCCGCGTTATACACTTTCTCGAACACACGGGGAACTCCCAGCAGATAGGTCGGCTTAAAGCTACGCAGATCGGCAAGCAGATGCTTGGCTCCGGCAGATAGCCGACCACCCCCTGCCCGCCAATCGCAACATACTGAATATAGCGAGCGAAGCAGTGCGCCAACGGCAGGAACAACATCAGACGATTCGGCTGATATAGCATTTCATCGAGAATGATGTAGCCGTTCAGCACGATATGCGTGAAATTCCGGTGAGACAGCATCGCTCCCTTGGGCTTGCCAGTGGAACCAGACGTGTACACAATGGTGAGCATGTCATCGGCCTTGACCCTGGAAATCACCTGATCGAGCGTGTCCTCGCCGACACCTTCTCCAAAATCAGCAACGGCATCAAGACCATCCGCCTTGAAGTTGAAGACGTAGCGCAGGCTGCTGTGCTCATCGCGAATCTGTTCAAGCGTTTGTGTATGCGCGAAATCACCGGCAAAGGCGATGATCGGATCCACCTCTTCGATGATGGACGCGGCCTGCCTGGCGGAATCGGTTTCATACACGGGCACGCTTACCGCGCCGATTGCGGCGCAGGCAAAATCGATGACTCCCCATTCGTAGCAGGTAGGCGAATAGATGACTACCATGCTTCCGGCCTTGACCCCTAGGCCAAGAAGACCTTTCGCAACCGCGCGCACACGCTCAAGCATCTCCCCCGCCGTAACGTCATGCCATCGACGAGTCTCGTCGTCCTGCCATTGGGCGATGAGATCATCAGGATCACGTTTAGCGCGTCTGGAGAGCAGTGCGAAAACGGTATCCTCATCCGTAGTGCTATACGCAGGTTCCGGTACAAATTCTCTCAACATGAGTCCCTATAGTAGTTGCAGTATGCTCAAGGCACGCTGAAAACCCTTGAAAACGGCTGAATTCAGCCAATTCCAAGGGTTTTGAATGGTTACTTGTTATACGTCACACGCCGAAATCAGCGACTTCGCACTTCCAAGCAGATCCCTTGAGGACGCACTTCAAATTGCTGCACAGCCTTCGTCCTCCAATGCCCATCAGCACGGTGCTTTCGAAGCATGTCGGAGAGACCAACCAGCTGTCAACGTAATATACGGTGATCGGAAGCAGACCCAACTGCGCGTATATCCTCACATCCTTCTTCATCTGTGCTGCGATCTGAGCGGAGGCATTTCTCAGCTTTCTCATGCAGGCCTCGCTCAATACCCTTTCCACGCGTGCTTCTTTCTGCCTGCCACGGAAGATATCGACAACATTGCAGATCAACTGCGCCGCGAACATGTTCATGGAGTAGGCAAATTCAGCATCGCACGGCCCAGGCATTATCTGGATGTAATGGAATGGTATTTTCCTGCCGAAAAGATCTGAATTAAGAAACCCATCATACGAGGGAAGCGTTTTATCGTAATCGAAAACCGGCTTTCTGCCAAGCTCAAGAGATATCCTTTCCCACTCTGTCAGGTTTTCTCCCTCGCGTTTCTTCCCACTTTTATCAGCGCGCTTCGCATTGGCCGCTGATCCCTGGTCAGAAGGTGGAACCTCCGAGAAGGCTCGTTAGCCTCCGGCGGCGGAACATCATTTTCACATGAATCATCCATGATGAATCCCTTTCTTATTCGCCCGACTCATCGTTGAGAGGGGGTGTAAGAACCATTAAGGCACAAAAGCCATCCCCCGTCAAGTTGACATTTGATTCTTGTGGATAAGTGGATAACTTCAGATATTTCAAACACTTTAGAACACCCTAAAGATAAATTTTATACCCCTAAAACATTACAAAAAAGGTGGCATATCGTTGAAAAAACAAAGAGAATCCTTCTTTGGCGAAAAACCCTAAGTTCGTCTCAAAAACGCTTAGTAAAAATGAACGGCATTAGCCTTCACTGAAAGATAATGATCATGTTTGTTCGTATATGCTCACATAAAGTTATGTTACCGGGCATACACTCCTCTAAGTGCGCTCAAGAAAAATAAAAAAATTGGCTCTGCGGCGTTCGCCGCAGAGCCGTCTGAGAATGGGCTCCCCCACCTGGACTCGAACCAAGACAAAGGGTTCCAAAGACCCGTGTGCTGCCATTACACCATGGGGGAATGGCGGAAAACCTTGCGGTTACCGCCAAGTGTCTATTATGCCACATGTCGCCAACACCGCGTGTCTCGACGTGTCGCACTAATAAAAAACGTTGTTTAAGGTGCACAAAAAGTGTTATGCGCACCTTACAACGGTACTCGCTTCACTGATATGGGAGTTACCCCACAAACATGCGGAACGTACGCTAAGCATGCCCGCGCAACGCGTCATCAGGCGAACAAGAAGCCCTGTCCGTGATGCTCCGGATATGTGTCGAACAACTCAGCCACAGAGCCGTCTTCGAACACAGCACGGATGGCGCTGGCCAGCAGCGGCGCGATCGACAGCACGGTCAAACCGTCCCAACGCTTCTCTTCAGGAATCGGCACGGTGTCGGTAAGCACGACTTCGCGGGCTCCGCTGTTCTTCAAACGTTCGACGGCGGGACCAGACAGCACGCCATGTGTGGCGACGACAGTCACCGACTTGGCACCGGCATCCTTAAGCACGCTGCATGCACCGGCAATGGTTCCGGCGGTATCGATGAGATCGTCGACGAGCACGCAGTCCTTACCTTCGACATCGCCCACGACTCGGTTGGCGACCGCTTGGTTCGGACGGGTGATGTCACGCGTCTTGTGGACGAATGCGAGCGGACCACCGCCAAGACGCTGCGCCCACTGCTCCGCAACACGAATGCGGCCCGCATCCGGAGAGACGACGGCAACATTGTCAAGCTGGTTGGAGAAACGGTCGCGAATGTAGTCGACCAGCACCGGCATAGCGATAAGGTGGTCGACAGGACCGTCGAAGAAGCCTTGGGACTGCGCCGCATGCAGGTCGACACTCATGATGCGGTCGGCACCTGCGGTCTTCAGCAGGTCGAACATGAGACGGCAGGAAATGGGCTCGCGGCCGCGATGCTTCTTGTCTTGGCGCGAGTAGCCAAGCAGTGGGCAGACCGCGGTGATGGAACGCGCGGATGCACGCTTGAGCGCATCAATCATGATGAGCTGTTCCATAATCGATTGGTTGATCGGGGCTGCGTGGCTTTGCAGTACGAACACGTCCGCGCCACGCACGGATTCGGTGTAGCGCACGTACATTTCGCCGTTGGCGAAGTCGTATGCTGTGGTTTCCAGAACATCAATGCCAAGTTGTTCGGCGACTTCCGCCGCCAGTTTCGGATGTGTTCTGCCTGTGACAAGGATAAGGTTTTTATCCGGCTTTCCTTCAAGGATTGCGCTCACCATGTCTCCAAACGTCTGTTTTCGCGTCAAGTGGACGTGACCCATATTAACCATCTGCGCAGACCGTCTCACCCGCGCGTGTTCACCTGAAATTTACCGGTACAGTCCGTGCTTGCCAATATATTGCACCACGCCGTCCGGTACGAGGTACCAAACAGGCTCCCCATGCTCCGCACGTCGCCGCACATCGGTCGAGGAAATCGCCAGTGCCGGTATTTCCAACGTATCGACCTTGCCTTCCGGCAGTTTCACCCCTTCCGGCGATGAGTACCCGGGGCGGGTCACGGCCACGAAGTGGGCCAGATCCCACATTTTGTCGGCGTCTTTCCATTGCATGATTTCCGCGACCGCGTCAGCTCCGGTGATGAAGAAGAGTTCCGCGTCGGGATGTTGCGCACGGATGTCTCGCAACGTGTCGATGGTATAGGTGACTCCCGGACGGTCGATGTCCACGCGTGATACGGTGAATTTCGGATTGGACGCGGTGGCGATGACCGTCATGAGATACCGGTCTTCCGCGTTGGTGACGTTCTTGTCGAGTTTGAATACGGGGCGTCCCGTCGGCACGAAGATCACTTCGTCGAGGTCGTACACCCACGACACTTCTGAGGCCGCCACCAAGTGGCCGTTGTGGATGGGGTCGAACGTGCCGCCCATGATGCCGATGCGAGGCCTGCTATGCCAGTTGCCGCGTGCTGAACGTCGGCCTGTGGCCACCGCGGAACCTGCTGATTCCACGGAAAGGTCGGACATGCGCCGTTCCGGTTCCACCACATAGCTAATGGCAAGTTCGGAATCGGCTTCGGCGGATTCGGGCCGCATGCGTTTCGGGCCGGTCATGAGGCATCCTCGTTTTTTTGTTCCTGATCGGCGTCCGCGGTCTCACGGCCGATGCTGTCTGCCGTTGGCGATGCGTTGTCCGGGTCGATTTTGCCCATATCCTCATCCCACTCGTCCTGCACGACGCGCCTGATCTCCGCGAAAGTCGGCAGAGGGAAGTCCGGCTGATAGGCGCGACGCACTTCCGCCACACGTTCGGTGACGCGAATCAGCGTATCGGTCATGCCGTCAATATCCTGTTCGCGCTCCATGGCGCTGAATTTGGCGATGTACTGTTCCATGAGCCGCATCTGCTCATCGACGCTTTTAAGCTTCTCTTCGTCGAGTTCCACCACGTCTTCGGCATCGACTTCCGGCCAACCGATCAGCACCGCGTCGGCGTATTCGAGTGAAGCACGCTGTGCCGCCGATGCGATGCCATCCTCGATCTGCACGAGAAACACGTATCGCACGATGCTTAATCGTTCGGATGCGAGCTTCAATCCCAGATAGGGGTCATTGAGATCCGCATTCCATGGGTTCTTAGCGTCAGTCATTGTTTCCTCCATCTGGCCGTCATTATTGTTGTGTTCGTTCATGCCCGTACCTGGCCTGTTCCGTAGCCGATCCACTTGGTCGTGGTCATTTCGCGTAGTCCCATGGGCCCGCGTGCATGCATTTTTTGCGTGGAGATACCAAGTTCCGCGCCGAAGCCGAACACTCCCCCATCTGTGAAACGCGTGGACGCGTTGACCATCACCACCGCCGAGTCGATGCGTGAGGTGAATTCCTCAATGGCCGAATAGTCTTCGGCGATAATGGATTCGGTATGCCCTGTGGAGTGGCGGTTAATGTGGCTGATGGCCTCGTCGAGTGAGTCGACCACTTTGACGCCGATCTTCAACGCGAGATACTCGGTATCCCAGTCTTCCTCAGTGGCATGTATCAGTTTCACCCCGTCAATACCGGTTTTGTCGATGATCTCGTAGGCCTGTTCGTCGGCATGCACTTCGACGTCGGCTGCGGCAAGCGCTGTGGCGATTTGCGGAAGGAACGCTTCGGCGATGTCACTGTGCACGAGGAGTTTTTCAGTGGCGTTGCAGACACCGACGCGTTGCGTTTTGGCGTTGAGAATGATGGGGATGGCTTTGTTTTGGTCGCCGGTTCGGTCGACGTAGATGTGTACGTTGCCCGCTCCGGTTTCGATGACGGGTACTTTGGAGTTTTGCACGACGGCTTGGATGAGGCCCGCTCCCCCTCGTGGAATAAGCAGGTCGATGTGGCCTTGGGCCTGCATCATGGCGTTGGCGCCTTGACGCCCGTATTCGTCGACGGAAGCGATGAGTGCGGCATCATATCCGTGTTCGTGCAATACGTCGGCGATGATGTTGAGGGTGGCTGCGTTGGTGCGTTCGGCCGCGTGTCCTCCTCTGAGGAGTGCCGCGTTGCCTGATTTGATGCAGAGTGACGCGACGTCGACGGTGACGTTGGGTCGTGCTTCGTAGATCATGCCGAGCACGCCGATGGGCACGCGGGTTTGTTCGAGTCGCAGACCGTTGTCGAGGTGGTATCCGCGCACGATTTCACCGATCGGATCCTGTAGGGTGGCTACGTGGCGCACACCTTGTGCGGCTGCGTTGACGCGGGGTACGTCAAATTTGAGCCGGTCGAGTTTGCCTGCGTCCATGCCATGTTCGGCGGATTTCTGCATGTCGATGGCGTTGGCTTCCGCGATTTCATTGGCGCGCGCGTCGAGTGCGTCAGCGATGGCGTTGAGAAGTTCGTTTTTACGCTGCGTGTTGGTTTGGGCAAGTTGCGCTTGCGCGATTCGGGCGGCGTCGGCTTTGGCGCACACCTCGTTGAGCACATCGGGCTCCATGGCGTTGGATTGGGTCTGTGGGTTCGTCATAGTTTTCTAGATTAGCGCGAAATCGCGCCTTGTTCCGTAGCTTCGACCATTATTTCGTCGTAGCATCGGAAACAGGGCGCGATTTCGCACGTCACGTGTCCTCAGAGATTTATATCCGAAACCGTTCTCGATCAACCGTTCTTCGACATGGAATCAGTGGATCTGATCGAGACCCGGATACAGCGGGAAGTCTTCGGCGAGCTTGTCGACGCGAGCCTGAGGGCTTCCACGTCGGCATCCTTGCCTGCTGCGAGTGCGGTTCCGATGATGTCGGCGACCTCTTCGTATTCCTTGTTGCCGAAGCCGCGGGTGGCGAGGGCGCTGGTGCCGATGCGCAGACCGGAAGCCACGCTTGCCGGACGCGGATCGAACGGAACGGTGTTGCGGTTGATGGTGATGCCGCACTGGGCGAGGAGGTCTTCGCCCTGCTGGCCGTCCATTTCGCTGTTGCGCAGATCAACCATGACGAGGTGGACGTCGGTGCCGCCGGTGAGGACGCTGATGCCGTTGTTCTTGACATCGTCGGACATGAGGCGTTCGGCGAGGATCTTGGCACCGTCGAGGGTGCGCTGCATGCGGTCCTTGAACTCCGGAGAGGCTGCGACCTTGAACGCGACGGCCTTGCCTGCGATGACGTGCATGAGCGGACCGCCCTGCTGACCCGGGAAGACCGCGGAGTTGAGCTTCTTGGCATAGTCCTGCTTGGCGAGAATGAAACCGGAACGCGGACCGCCAAGAGTCTTGTGAGCCGTGGAGGATACGACATCGGCGTACGGGACCGGGCTCGGGTGCAGTCCGGCTGCGACAAGGCCCGCGAAGTGTGCCATATCAACCCAGAACTTGGCTCCGACTTCGTCGGCGATTTCCTTCATGGCCTTGAAGTCTTCGATACGCGGGTAGGCGCTCCAGCCGCCGATGATCATGGCCGGGTGGGTTTCAAGCGCGCGCTGGCGGATGATTTCAGGATCGATGCGGAAGGTTTCAGGATTGACTCCGTAGGCTTCGGCATGGTAGAAACGTCCGGAGAAGTTGATTTTCATGCCGTGGGTGAGATGTCCGCCATGGTCGAGGGCAAGACCGAGCACGGTGTCGCCCGGCTTGACGAGCGCCTGGTAGACGGCTGCATTGGCCTGTGCGCCGGAGTGAGGCTGCACGTTGACGTATTCGGCACCAAACAGGCTCTTGGCACGCTCACGGGCAATGGTTTCGATCTTGTCAACCTGCTCGCAGCCACCATAGTAGCGACGTCCCGGATAGCCTTCGGCATACTTGTTGGTCAGCACGGAACCCTGAGCCTGAAGCACGGAACGCGGCACGAAGTTTTCGGAGGCGATCATCTCCAAGCCGTTCTGCTGTCGAGACAACTCAGCGTTGAGTACCTCGGCGATTTCGGGGTCTGCTTCGGCGATAGGCGCGTTGAACATGTCGTTCGGAGTTTGCGCGAGAGGCGATGCGGTCATTGAGCTCTCCTTGGCTTGGAGGATAAATACGTTGCCCGTACGAACGTGCAGGCTTAACGATGAAGTGTACGTGCACAAATCGCATGAGGGAATAGGGCGTTTCGAAACATGGAAGCAATCACGAAACAAGCAGGAAACAATCACCACCCATAAACACGCATCGTCCCATTCCACGGACGCCAAACACGCTTCTTCCCGCCCATAACGCTACACTCAATATTGTTTGACGTTCATTGTCCGTTCTATTGCTAAGGAAATCCAGTGACCACGTTCCACAGCACTCGCAGCACCACCGATTCACTCACCTCCAAGCAAGCCATACGCAAAGGCATCGCCGACGACGGCGGCCTGTTCGTAACCGACTCACTGGGCGAAACCCACGTAGACGTCGCATCTCTCGCAGGCAAGTCCTACCAGCAGATCGCATTCGACGTGCTGAGCGTGCTGCTGCCCGACTTCTCCGAAACCGAACTCAAGGCATGCATCGATGAAGCGTACGGCGCGCAATGGTCCGACGAAAAGATCACCCCGGTCAAGCCGCTCGGCGATGACTACGTGATGGAACTGTTCAACGGCCCGACCTCCGCATTCAAAGATGTCGCATTGCAGATCCTGCCGCGTTTCATGGCACGCACCACCCCGGCCGGCGGCGATGGCAACGAGAAAATCATGATCGTGACAGCCACCTCCGGAGACACCGGCAAGGCGGCGCTCGCTGGTTTCGCGGATGCCGAGGGCACAGGCATCACCGTGTTCTATCCGGAAGGCAAGGTTAGCCAGGTACAGGAACTGCAGATGAGCACGCAGGCTGGTTCGAATGTGAATGTCTGCGCGGTGAAGGGCAATTTCGATGACGCTCAGTCCGCTGTCAAACGCATTTTCGGTGATCGTGAGCTTGCCAATCGTTTGGCTTCCGATTCGCATGTGGTACTGTCTTCCGCAAATTCGATCAATGTGGGACGTTTGGTGCCGCAGGTCGTCTATTATTTCTCCGCTTACGCGCAGCTGCTCGAACAGCAGGTCATCAATGTCGGTGATGAGGTCGAGTTTGTGGTGCCGACCGGTAATTTCGGCGATATTCTCGCCGGATATTATGCGAAGCTGTTAGGCTTGCCGGTCAAGCATCTGGTTGTTGCGTCCGATAAGAACAATGTGCTGTTCGATTTCCTGACTTCCGGCACGTATAACCGTCAGCGTCCGTTCTATCAGACGATTTCCCCGTCGATGGACATTCTTATCTCCTCGAATCTGGAACGCATGCTGTATTACATGTCCGACAAGGACACTCGTCTGATCGCCATGCTGATGAACGATTTGAACCAGTGGGGCGCCTATGAGGTTCCCGAACCGATGCTGGCCAAGATTCGTTCCCTGTTCGGCACCGGCTGGGCCGATGAGGATCAGGTGCGTGAGATGATCGCGGATTGCTGGAACAAGAACCATTATGTGATCGACCCGCATACCGCGTGCGGTTATTACGTGATGCAGCAGATGCCTCGCGATCCGCTGACGCCGCGCGTGCTGCTGAGCACCGCCAGCCCGTACAAGTTCCCGCGCGTGGTCAACGAGTCCTTGGGTTTGGATGCTTCCGGCACGGATTTCGAATGCATGGACGTGCTTGCCGAGGCGACCGGCACTACCGCTCCGGCCGCGTTGCGCGGTTTGGAGACCGCCGACGTGCGTTTCGACCATGTCGTTGACATCGACGGTATGGAAGGTTTTGTCGAGCAGGCCGCCAAAGCTCTGTAAAAACTCTGTAAGCGAAGCATACTTTCACATCGTTAAAGCCATCTCCATCGGCCGTCCGCAATATGTGGACGGCCGTTTTTCGTCAAGGCTGCTACAGTTGCATGCTCGGAGGCGAACGAGCATGACAGCACCAACGATACCCGCATCTGAATCGGTACGACAGAAGCAACCGGCACAACAATCGAACCAGCCCGAACAGCCCCGGCGTAAGCATGATCGTCTCATCACCCGTGATATGGCGTTGGTCATGCTTGCGACGTTCTGTTTCATGTCGAGCAATATGCTTGCCAATCCGATCGTTGCCGGATATGCGGAATCGTTGGGCGCGGACGGCATGCTGATGGGTGCGGTGGCCGGGTCGATGAGTTTCATCTCACTGTTCTGCCGCCCTATCGCAGGCAATCTTTCCGACAAAACCAGCAAGCGCACACTTGTGGCGGTTGGCACGGTGCTCTATTTCGCCGCCGGACTGCTGTACTATTTCGCAAACTCCCCCATCATGCTCATCATGGCTCGCGTGATCAACGGCGTTGGTTTCGCATGCTGCTCGGTCTGCCTGGCCACGTGGATGTCGCTTTTGCTGCCGATCCGGCATATGGGTGCCGGCATGGGATTGTATGGCACGATGAACGCGCTAGCTATGGCGGTCGGACCGGCATTGGGTATTCGCGCGCAAAAATACATCGGTTATCGTCTGACGTTTTTGAGTTCGCTGGTGCTGGCAGTGATCATGCTGCTCGCCACACTGATGGTGAAGAATGGCGGACAGCCGGTACGCAAAAAGCAGACTTCCATAACGGAGAATCCCTCCACTGCCGTAGACATTGACGGTTCTGCTAGCGCAACCAAAAAGCATCGTTTTTCGATCCGTTCGATTCTGGAACGCGTGTGGTGCCGTTATCGCTGACGTTCATGATGTTTGCGATAGCGTATTTCGCAAATCAGTCCTTCATCGTGAGTTATGTTCAGTCTCGTCATCTGCCGGTATCATCCGACCTGTTTTTCATGTTTTACGCGGTCGCGTTATTGGTGTTGCGACTGGGCTTGCGCGACCTGTTCGACAGCAAGGGCTTCCGTTTCTGGCTGACGGTCTGCTCGTTGGGCATGCTGGCGATGCTCGCATGCATGACGTTCCTGTTCAATGATTGGATGCTGTTGTTGGCTGCGATTTTCACCGCTGTCGGCTACGGTCTGATGAGTTCAGTCACGCAGGCGCAGGCCGTGGTAATCGCAGGCCGCGAGCGCAGTGGTATTGCGAATAGTACGTATTATGCGGGTATTGATTTGGGTATGTCGGTTGGTCCGTTTGTGGGTGGTTTGGTGTATGGCATTTGCCTGCTGTGTGGTTTTATCCGGTGTTTATGTTGGCGATGCCTGTTGCTTGGTTGATTTATTTGTTGTGTGTGAAGCGTGTTTCGCGGTAGTTGTTGGCATCGTGTGCGAGGTTTCTGCCGTAAACCAGTCCAAGCGCGTGTCGTTCTAACTGTTTTTGCGGTCGGTCGTATTTTCCATATACGGCAATATGACCGACCGACGCCCATCCTGGCTCGTGCAAGGCGTCCATGCCGAAGGGAGATGTCAGGATCGGTCCTTGCCGCCGTATTCCGTTCCAGCCTTTCCGGCTATTTGACTTGGTGGATTTTGTTGCCTTTGACCATGTAGGCACGTCGGGCCATGTCGATCATGGGCTGGTCGAATCGGCTGTCTGTGTAGAATTCGTCCACTCGAACGTTGTCTCCGTAGAGTTCGCGGAATCGTTTGGGCTTGTTGGTGTTGAAGTTGAGGTAGTTTACGTTCAACGTGTTGCCGTCGATGGTGGACGAGACCAAATGTTGCACGCCAAGCCTGCGGCAGGCCTCGCCCACGGTGATGTCGAACGAGGCGGTGAGGATCGCATCGTCTTCGCGTGGCTCATACCAGGGTTTGATGCGCTTCATGTTCTGATCCCAGAAGGCGTTGACCAATTCTTCGAATTCCAACGATTCGGCAAGTTCGCTTAAATATCCGTGGCATAGCTTGCCCACACCGTATTCCATTTGATCGAACGTGGCTCGTCCGAGCTTGTATTTGATGGCATAGCGCAGTACCGGGGCGATGTACCGCAATACTTTCGGATTGTATTTGGCCGAAAACAGGTACAGGTCGAACAGGCTTTCTCCGTCATAGATGGTTCCATCGAAGTCGAATACACGCATGTATGCAGCTCTCACTTCCTCGTATGCGCGCATTCAATACGCGCCATTGCACCTCATGCTAAAGTCCGAAGGCTGATTCCTTCTTACACCAAGGTGAACGGCCGGCGACCGCAATGTGCACAAATTGCACATCTCAATGCACATTCGGTTCATGTCACGTTTGGAAGGAGGAACCACCACAACAACACAGTCGGACCGCTATTCGCCCCATAGGAGCCGTTCGCGCTGCTGATACTCCTCATCGAACAACGGCTGGGCCTTCGTGTCGATGAGCTTGGCGAATTCCAGATCCTCATCTCGTTCCACCCGATGCTCAGCCATATTCCATTGGTCATGGTACGTGTAACGCAATGCCTCGGCATCCGTTTTCAGAACATGCGACCGGTAAAGGTCCCGTTCGATAGAAGCGTATCAACCAGCCATCCTGGCTCGTCCGGAAACTTACTGATGCCATTGACGTACTCCGCACGATACGCGTCATGGACAAGGACAGGCAACGCATCGATACGCAAAAGCTCCTTGAACATGATAAGCCGTCCGATTCGACCGTTGCCGTCCGAAAATGGGTGAATCTTCTCAAACGTCCAATGGACACGGGCGATCTGATATGGCTCGTCCTCAAGTTTCGTGCACATATCAAACAGCCTGTCCATAAATTCGGGAACATCCTGCGGCAGCGCGGTCCTTGTCGGAGTGACAGGATTGCCGATAAAGTTCGGTCGAGTCTTGTAGCCGCCCACGTTGAAAAGCGAGTCGGAGACCTGTCTGGTGCCCTGCTTGAGAATGGCATGCAGGTGACAGACCATATCCCGGTCCACCGGCTCATCAGCATGGTCGAGAATCCAACGGAACGCAGCAAAATGATTACGGGTTTCCAACGCATCATCAGGATTGACCTGTTCGCTGCCATCCGTGGTATAGGTACCGGTGGCAAATAGCTGCGCGGTCTGTTTGGCAGTAAGGGTGGAACCTTCCATATGATTGGAATTCCATGCGAACTGGATTTGCGTGGTCGTGTAAATGCCGTCACCATATCGAGTATCACGCTCTCGGATAAGACGCTCCACGATACGTTCCGCCATAACCCCATCCTTCCTTCATTCCGCTCGACTATCCTCCCATGGTAATTCATTTAGGCTAGAAACCGTGGTGGATGTCGTATATCCTACAGGTTGGTTCCATGTCGAACGTGACCGTGTCGAACTGTTCGGGATGGTGTACGAACGTATCGATCAGTTTCCATTGGCGACGGCTGATGCCGATACGATAGTCCGGGCGAACCATAAGCACCGGCGCTTTCGGCTGGAGTTCCTCCAAGAGCTGCGCGCGCTGTTCGAAGCATTCATCATCGTCGATCCATACGATCGGCGCGGGTTCATTCTCTTCGCATTCGATGCGTACGCGTCGTTGGATGGTCTGCCATTTGCCTGTCTCACGTCCCCATTTGGTGACAGGATCGTACCAGGTGATGACATCGACCAGCATGGGATCCCATCCGAGCATCGGGTCGAGAATCTGACTGCAGTATGGCTGCCAGGTGGACAGCCACCACAATTCCACAATGCCGTCAACTGCCAACGCGTACATGGCGTCGGATAGTTCGCTGGACCAGTGGATGCGCCATGAGCCTACGGGCGTGTGGGCTTTTTCGTTGCCGTCCAAGTGGAACGCTTTTTCAGGATTGTACATTTTCGCGTAGGGACTGTCGGGCTTCGCCCAGGTCATAACTTTGTTCACGCCGCCCCTGCGCAAAAGCTTGTCATCCGGAAAGGCGTTGAGCACCCCATCGAAATCCGTGAACACCACAGGCTTGGAAAACATTTTCAAATCCGTCATCACCACTCCCCTTTCAATCATCAACTATCTTCTTATATTGACCTTACGGTTTCCTCATTACGTTTTACCTGACAAATACTGACAGCACCGCCATCGTTTTATTTGCTATACTCGGATTGGTTCGGCACGGACGCCGAACGACCGCAGGCACGAACATAGGCAACCGCAAACATGGTCCATAGATGCGCAAAACATGATGCGCGGACGCATCCAAAAAAGCGGTCACCATCACGCAAAGGAGCGAAACATGGCAGACGAATCATCGAAGATCCAGAGAAAACCGTCGAACAAATCTTCGACGAACGTTATCCCCTCGACAAATGAGGATTCAAACTACTCGATACTCGACAAATTCTCAATGCGCGGCCGCAAAGGCTTCGTCACCGGAGCCGCAGGCGGTCTAGGACGCAACGCGGCGGCCGCGCTCGCCCAAGCCGGAGCAGACGTCGCACTAGTCGACCTGCCCACCAAGAAGACAAGCTCACCGAACTGGCGAAAGACATGAGCGAACGTTTCGGCACCAACGTCATCGCGCTCACCTGCGATGTCACCAACGTCGAACAAGTAGCCGAACTCAAAACACAATTGGTGGAACAGCTGGGCACCGTCGACTTCGCGTTCCTCAACGCCGGAGTCAACGTACCGGGCGACGATCAAGACGCCACCGAAGAAGTATGGACGCGCACCATCAACATCAACCTCAACGGCACCTACCGTACCGGCCGCATCGCGCATGAAATCATGCGCGAACACGGTCATGGCGGCTCACTGATCTTCACAGCCTCCCTGTCCGGACACAACGCGAACTACATGATGGGAAGTCCGACGCCGGTGAACGCGTATGGCGCCACCAAAGCGGCCATCATGGAACACTCACGTTACCTTGCTGCCGCGCTCGCCAAGGATGGTATCCGTTCCAACACCATCTCCCCCGGATACGTGTGGTCTGGAATTTTCAATGGCCGTATCGACATGCCTGGCCACGACGCCATGCTCGAGGTCGTGCCGATGCATCGTTTCGGCACGAATGACGAGATTGCCAGCACGGTGCTCTTCCTCGCCAGCGACGCGTCCTCGTACGTTACTGGCACTGACATTCGCGTAGACGGCGGCTACAGCGTCTTCTAATCACCGTACCCCATCTGATAAATGGCCGGTCGCAGCTAATGTGCTTCGACCGGCCATTTATCTGGTGATGGTTTCTAGAACATACCGCTACACATGCTTGCGGCGTATCAACGTATCGGCAGTGGTTCCGGCTCCTGCAAGGAGAAGCATGACCGCGATAATGGGAACGATGTCGGAGCCCGTGCGAGGCAAGTCCGCAGTCGGTTTTCCATCGGCCTTGCTGGCATTCTTGTCTTTCGAGGGCTGCTTGTCATTCGGCTTGGCCTCGCCACCGCCCGGCTGGTCATCAAGCTTCGTTTCCCGAAGCTTCAGACCGTCCAATGCCGTGTTAAGGAGCGTGGCGGCATTGGAGACAAGACCGTTCTGTTCGCTGCTGAACGTGGTGTTGTTCCACAGCGAGAGGGCCTGCTCGTACGCTTCCGTGAGAGATGCGACCGTATCGTCCGTGTATTTGCCGAATTCGGCAAGCTTGGCCTGTGCCGCCGCGATCGGAGCTTCGAGCGCGCTCTTGTCGAGTTCGGTCGGATCATCATACATGGCCTGATATCCTGGGATGGTCAGTTTGGCGAGCTGATCGTACATCTTGGAGCAGAGGCGAGCGTTGAAGTTCATGACACTGAACCCTGCGCGGGACAAGTTCATCTGTCGGATTTTCAGATTGTCTGGATCGTAGGCGCCTTCGGCGAACGTCATGTCGGCCGATTCGCTGTCGGACGCGCCCTTGCCTGTTCCGCTGGTGTCGAGCGCGCTGCCCGTGGAGTAGTCGAACGGGGTGCCATCCTTGCCGCTCCATGCGTTGATGATGAGGCTCGACGTGCGGAACGGGTCAGATCCAACTCCTGCGTAGTTGTAGACCGCAATGTCCTTGCCGGAGGAAACGGTGTCGCCGTTCTCATCGACGAAGTAGATCGGGTTGCCGTCGACGTCGAGCGGATACCGTCGGGACCCCACACGTTGTCGGTGATCACTGCGAGACCGTCACGGTCGGTATAGCTGCCCATGCGGGATTCGCGATGCCATGCGTTGCCGGTCGTGGCCGTCGGATGCGGAAACAGTTCGGCTCCGGACGCGGCATAATAACGACCGAGTTCCGGATAGAAGTGGCCGTCTCAACAAATGTCGATACCGGCCTTGAGTGGCTTGCCGTCCGAGCCGGTCCACTCGGGCATCTCGAACATGACCGGCGTGCTGCCAGGCAACGACCATGCGGTTTCCTCGGATCCGGCGCGATGCATCTTCTGGTAGGAGTCGGTGTGCCCGTCAGGGAACGCTATGGCGGCAGAATTGTAGACCTTCCGCACGCCGTCGCTGTCGGTGATGAGACTCTCGGTGATTTCAGCTTGGGAGGCCGCCATCTTGTATGCTGCGGAGTCTAGGTCGCTTGAGGAAACGTAGCCGGTGAGTGCCGCGACGAAGGCCATGGTGGCGCACAATGCGACGCTGCCTACCGCCGCAACCGCCATGTTGAGCTGTCGTTTGAACCATATGGATTTCGCGGTGACGTTCGCTGCCGCGTCTTTGTTCTCCGTTGTCGTACGGTGCGACGTGGATGTCCCTCTCTTCAACGCGCCATGCTTCCCCGAAATTTCCCCGTTCTGGAAAACGTCATAGGAGATAAACGGAATTGTATGACAGTTCGTTTTCCACTTGGCTTCTGAATTCCGAAGAGTAGCTAAAGAGTACTCATGCCCGATTCTGCGAGCGCGATCATTTGACGTTTCCTTTGTTGTTGAACACCGTTTTGCTCATATCTCGCTTATGTATGGCAGATTTGCGAACTTGTCCGGAGATATCTTGCTTATATATGGCAGGTCAGTCCGTCAAAGCAGTAGGTAGGGGGCATGAAAAACCTCATTTTCGCGAAACCGACTGCCATATATAAGCGAGATGCCTCATGTCACATCCCGAAATCTGCCATACATAGGCGAGATACAGCCTGCTTTGCTCAGCACAAGGCCGACAGATCCAGAAAATGCGCACGATGACACGTTTCAAACCATACTTCGCGCAGGATCTTTTTCCGATTTGTTCCCTTGACAGGTCTGACGCCTACTGTTTGGAGTTCGCGGCGGCGCGCAACGAGTCAACGAACTGTGCACACGCAAAGGCGGGTATGATGACGTTTATTCTCGCTTGGTATCGGCACTTGAAATCCGAAGAACAGTAAGGAGATAATCATGTCCGACATCAATTCGCCAGCAACCCCAGCAGCGCAGGACTCCCGTACATCCGCACGACTCGAAGCAGGACTAACGGCCCCGGACTTTACACTTCCCAGCGACAACGGCGGTAGTGTCACGCTCTCCGCATTGCGCGGCCAAAATATCATCCTATACTTCTACCCTGCCGCGATGACTCCCGGCTGCACCACCGAGGCCTGCGACTTCCGCGACAACCTCGCACGCCTAAGCTCCCGCGGATTCACCGTACTCGGTATATCGAAGGATCCGCTGGACAAGCTCATCCGATTCCGCGAGCGCGACCATTTGACGTTCCCTCTGTTGTCGGATGCTGATTTGACCGTGCATCGTTTGTATGGTGCGTACGGTGAGAAGAAATTGTATGGCAAGGTTTACGAGGGTGTGATTCGTTCGACTTTTGTGATTGACGGTGATGGAGTGATTCGTGTTGCCCGATACAACGTGCGCGCGAAAGGTCATGTTGATTCTCTGCTGCGTGCGCTTGATAAGCTTGATGGTTCCGTTTTCTAATCTGGAATGCGATGCCGCTTTGTTTATAAATCAGCTTTTTCATGCGAATGACGCAAGCAGTGTCAGTAGCGGGTAGATGCCGAATTCCTGATAGTGGTCGTGCAGTGTGCCGATGTCTTCGAACATGGGCTCTTCGGCGAGCCTTTCGAAGGTCTCGTAACGGCACGGGGCACGGCCTCGTAAGAGAAGAGAAAAAGCGCGATGAGACTCAGACTTCCGACAATAAATCATCGTCTTCCGACATGTCAGCCCACGGCTTGCGTGTGCGGTTTGCTTGATCGTGTTGGCGATGCGTTGGCTGAGGAGCGTGAACGTTTGGAGTTGAAGGCGATTGAAATGCTGAAGGGACCGAAACGTCTTGTGCAGCCGGAGCCAGTGGATCATGCTTGGTGGGATGATGGTTCCGGCGTATACAGCATCGGCTGAGGGAGCCGGTAGGCTGGGTGTGTAAATCCAGCAGAGAGGAACGTGCCATGGTGACGCGTCGTAATGATGAGCGGACGGTTGCGGGAAGCATCGCATGATGAGGCGTGCCGACCGTGAGGTAACCGAACCACAGCAGATCGATGCGATTATCGCAACGTGCAAGATCGTGAGTCTTGCATACACCGATGCGGAAGGCATCACCATCGTGCCGTTGAATTTCGGATACGTGTTCGATGCGGAATCCAATCATCTCACCTTGTATTTCCATGGTTCTGCGACCGGACGTAAGATGGACGCGGTCAAGGCCGCGAACAACGCGCTTCCCATGGCGTTCGAGATGGCGACCGACTGCGAGGTGGTCGAAGGACGTACGTTGTGCAATTGGGGCGAGGCGTTCAAGTCGATCGTCGGCAATGGCACCGCATCCATCATCGACGATCTTGACGAGGCACGCCAGGGGCTCGCACTGCTGATGAAGCAGCAGGCCGGCATGGAACATGCGGAATTCACCGACCAGCAGGTACGCGCCGTCACCGTATGGAAGGTGGAAGCGGACTATCTCACCGCCAAAGTACGCGAAAAGCCCCAGCTGCATACGCACTGAACCTCATACCGCACCTTGACGCAATGATGCGCTGCTTCCAAGCCCGAGGATGGGAATTGGGAACAGCGCATCAGATGTAAAACGCTAGACCGAAGTCCGGCTGCGGCCAAGTTGCAAGTCAGGCCGTAACCCGGTCGAGATAAGGTTTCAAATCAAGCCTTCCGGCGGGAACGCCGCGCGTAGCTTCCTCCAAAAATCGCGGAGGACACCATCACGACGGTCGCCACGATGGCGGGCGTCACGTTTGAACCGGTTTTGGCGAGCTTGACCGCATCGCCGCCGTTCGCGGACGATTTCACCGGATGCTTCCGCTGGCCGTTCGCATCATTCGCACCCGGAGCCTTCTGCGAATCATCTGGTGTCGATTCATGGCCCGGCGTTTCAGGCTGACCTTCCTCATCCGTCAGTCGGGCATCAACCGTGGTTCCCTTACCATTCAGGCAGCTTTTCAGCTCGCTTTCCTTATACCAGGTCGAACCATCCGCAATTGGCGTGCAGGAATCGTTGAATCCGATTTCCTTCTCGTTGTACAGCATTCTGACCAACGGCTGATACGGCTGCCCCGAGACGTCCGTACCATCACGCACAACCACATCCCACTGCACATTCGCAGCCATCGGCGTCACACTTTCGCCACGCCACGGATTATTCTCATACGTGTACAGTTCACTCGCCTGCTGCTGCGATCCAGGCAGCTTCAGCAATGCCGCAAACGGAATAATGGTTTCGGCATGTGCGAATCGGAACGTCGCGGCGGTGCCGGCCCGCTCCCTCGTGTCGATCGCATTGAAGAAATCGTCGAGCAACGGCTGGGCAATGCGGTAGGTCTCATCCTGACCTGCGCGCCCCGGTCCCTTCTCATAGAAGTCCTCGGCATCAAGCGACCAAGCAAACGTCTTCGCCTCCTGGGCGTGCTGACCTTGGAAGTACTGGTCGAAATTGAACGTGTGGGATCCGGTGTTCTCCTGTTCCATATCGGCCGCGATGATGTACAGATTGTACAAATCCATTGCCGCATCCTGTTCCGACGCGATCTTCTTCTTGGCGTCACCGCACGCGTTCGCATCCTTGGCAGGGTCGGCGCCAGCAGCGCAATTGGCCGCACCCTTTTTCGTGCCGTCAGCCGTGTTGTACCAGATGCGCTGGCCTTCCTCCTTGCCGATGGACGCGAGGAAATCGTCAGTGAAGATTTGAGAGAGCAGATTATGCGAAGCGGTGGTCATGGACGGATCGTTCGTCACGTTTTCCTCAGCTTCGGCGATGCCCCATCATTCGCGACGAACTGCTGGTAACGTTCCGCGCGCTCCTTGGCCTCGCCCGTTTTCTGCGTACCATCCGGATTATCAGTCTTATGGAAATACAACGTGGTGGTGTTCTTGTCGAAATTCTTGCCGGAATTGTTATCCGCAGGATTATTCGGTGCTACAACCGCATTCGCCAGCAAACCGTTGGAAGCCTGATCGAATCCTAGTTTGAAATTCTCTCCGGATTCGGTTGCACGAGGCTCACCCGAGCTCTGGTATGAGACGCGCAGTCCCTGCTTTGCGGCATTGGCGAACAGATCAGCATCACGCTGGTATATTCTCTCACCAATGCCTGATGCTGTATGGCGCCCTGACCAGAGAGCATGCCATACCCGTTGCCCACGTTGACCGCAGTAATGGCATTGACATTGTTGATGAATTCCTTGCCAACCTCTGGGCTAACGAATCCAGCATAATTGTTTTCCGCAGCAGACTGAGCCATCAGTGCCAGCAAAGCGTCATACTTGTAGCTCGACAGGCCACGCGAGCCATGCCTTGCCACAGACTCGGTGTATGCAAGATGGTATCTGTTCGGAATTGCTGAATATGATGTGCTCGCCGGTGCAACATACGGCTGCTTGCTGCTGTAATACCGGTCGGTTCCTTCCCCAGCCAAAGCCGCTGGCGTTGCGAGCATGGCCGCTGCCACTACAGCGCTTGTCAACGCGAGCATGCCACCGCCCACCGATTTGGTACCGCGTTTGCGCCAGGCTCCTGCCTGCCGCTGTTCCTTTGTTGCCGTATGGTTTTTCGCCATTATCCTCATTCTTCTACCTCTTCTGCTTTGCCACATTGAAGCTGTCAGACAAGCCAGCCCGGGCGACAAAATAGGCTCGGAAGGCGAACACGCAACGCCTTAAACGTGAACGATCGACAAATAATCCGCGAACCGTCGCTTAGAACTCAAGTAAGTTGCACAGCCGCAACTCCCCCACCCCATGGATTCACGATGCTCGACGTATCACAGAACCTGCTGGACAAGTTCCACCGATTTCGCTGCGGACACCCCCAATCAACGCACATCATTATGGCTGGCCGATTGTCGACTTGACACGTGGAAACGTCCCCGCCTTTCACGTCAGGACCGAAAACCCAAAGTATGCAAGAATCCGGACGTTACAGGATGCGGACGTTTTCTTGGAGACTGAATGAAAGGATTATCGTATGTTCGGTCCCGAGGAACGACGGCGCGGAGGGGTCCTTCGGACGCATGAAGATGGAGTCCGTCCATCCCGGGCATTGGGAGGAACGTACCCACGACGAGGTGCTCGTCCCGGTCGACGACTGCATCCGCTGGTACGACCACGAGCGCATCAAACGGTCGCTCGGTTGGATGAGTCCGGTACAATACCGTCAGAGCCAGGGAATGGCTGCGTGATCATCTCCAAGAAAACGTCCGCAGCCCCTCTGCCATTTGCGATCAGTCATGGCACGCTGATTCCAATGGGTTTCAGCAGTACGCTGGATGACGCATTATCGCAAAGCGTCGAACACGCCATCAATATGATTGCCGCCATGTTCGAGATGCCACGTCAACAAGTGTACCTGCTGCTGTCGGCTGCCATCGACTTCAACGTGACGCAAGTCGTTGATATCACACCAAAGGCGTTCACGGTCTGATTGATCTGTCGATGTTTCAACAACTACCCGACTATGAACGGACGATACGCGATATTGGAAACAGCAGATGGACTGCCATGCGGCGCATGCCTTATTGGCCCAGC